>Ga0156394_1304_pt1 | contig 25357 bp, 23 predicted proteins | sample RifOxyA3_FD_108038 | JGI IMG/M metagenome (GOLD analysis project Ga0156394, IMG submission 108038) | Lentisphaerae bacterium RIFOXYA12_FULL_48_11 | reverse complement strand
GAACAAGCTGTACAAAGTGGTGGGCAAATCAGTTCAGGGTAATGCTCTCGTCTCTGGCGTATGTACTGCTTCAGACTCTTCGGAGTGTTGCCTTGAAAGGAACAATGCTGGCCCACGCGCAATGTTGTACTATCCGCGTGAAGCTCATGAAAATAGGAGCGGTCATCCTTCGCAACACTCGCCGGATAGTCTTCCATCTTTCCAGCGCATGCCCTTACCAGAAAATCTTCCATATGGCGGTCAAACGCCTCTCTACTGCTTGAATATCAACAGGTGCTGTCCCCGGCACCGGAAAAACAACGGCGGCATGGCGGAGCTGCGCCTGCATCAGTAATATATCCAACAAAGTCTATTGATCCTGTCAGAAAATCCTTGTCGGCCTATATCGGCGTTAATCTGCGGTCACTTCCTGCCCTTTATGAAATATTCAGGCTACACTGCCATGCTTCCGGAGTTGAAGAAAACGGGGGGATCTATTTCAATCAGAGATGATGTGACACACATTGGGATCAAGTTCTTGGAACGTATCAACTTCTTTAGAATCAGTTTTATTTCGGGGGAAAAATGCATTACGTTAAGCGTAATTGGCCGCAGGTACAGAAGGAAATATCATCAGAAAGACTTGCTATGGAATAATTTAACTAGAATATACCCTTTCGTCCTTCGTCCACTGTGGAGGTCAGGGAGAACGAATTTAAGCTGAATAGCTGAAGGAATAGGGCTTTACTCAAGATAGTTGTTGTGCTATTAATAAGCACAACAAATAGCACAAATGAATGAGTACATGGACAAAGAAAAGATAGAAAGAGCGTTTGGCCTCCTTGATGAGCGATTGCGGCAACTGGATGCGCCCATCGTTCGTCTGGTTGTCTGCGGAGGCTCGGCGCTCATTGCCATGAACATCATAAGTCGAACGACAAAGGATGTGGACGTTGTGGCTATGCTTGATCAGCATGAAGATTTGATTGAACCTGTGCCTTTACCGGAGAAGCTTATCCAGGCCTCACGGGATATTGCACCGCTGTGTGAATTGGGTGCGAACTGGTTGAATAATGGGCCCAGCCGGGGTGAAGGTGGTCTTTTCCAGATGGGGTTACCGCCGGGATTTGCATCACGATTGGTTCGTCGGGATTACGGAAATCATCTCTCGGTCTATTTTGTCGGACGCTTGGATCAGATATACTTCAAAATCTACGCTGGTGTGGATCGTGGCGGGCGCGATTTGACCGATCTGGTTGCCCTTCAGCCTAGCGAGGAGGAAGTCGAAGCCGGTGCGCACTGGGCTATGACAAACGACGTGTCCGAGCCGTATCATATGATGTTGAAAAAAATGTTGAGGAAGATTGGCTATGAAAAAGTTGCTGAACGGATTTAGTCAACAATGGCAGGAATCGCTGTTGGATTTTCTCTGGCGTTCCTGGTCTTCACTGGGTGTGCAGGGGTACCGAACGGGAGTTTCCTCACGGATATTGGATCCGGAAGCTCTCATTATCTTCACCTGTGAAATTGGACGCCGCGATCCACGGCTATTTGACGAAATGCTGGACTGGATCAGTCTTCATGAAAGGTTGATCAACATTCAGCGGTTAAAGACGTTGTTGTCGCGCGAGTTGTTTTCTGGCGGTGCGGTTGTTACGGCAATTGCGCATTTCATGGGCAGGCCGAAGACGGCGGCCAAATGGTGCAGACTGGCTCAAGGTCTGGTGACGCGAAAGAATGAAGAATCCATGTTCTTCTTTGCCGACGGACGCCCTCTGCCGGTGGTCGGAACGCCCGATCCGGCCTTTGCGAAGGTCGGACTATTCCGGGACAAACCCGAACTGCGGCATCACACGCGATTCTTCGACCCCAGTCGTCCCGAAAATCTGCTCCTGAAGCTCCGCGCGCTCTTTGGCGTCAACTCACGGGCCGAATTGACGGCCTTTCTGCTGACGCACGGCCAGGTCAATCCATCGGAGGCTGCCAGGCAAACCGGCTATTTCCAGCGTACCGCCTATAATGCCTTGGTCGAGATGAAACTTTCCGGTTTGCTTCGAGTAACCGAGCGCGGTGGAGAAAACTTGTACAGTCTCAAACGGGATGCGTGGGAACAATTCCTGGAAACAAAAGAAACTCCACAATGGATCAACTGGCTTCCCTTGCTGTCGGTGCTGGAAACCGTCTGGCTGAAAGTGAGTGAGACGGAATGGGCAGATCGTGAACCCATGAAGCTGGCCTTGGATCTGCACCTTCTGATCAAGGACATCACTCCACGTCTGCAAGCCGCACGATTGGACGACCTCTTGACTGCCAAAGCAGGGGGGCGTGATGAAGCGTACGTGGAGACGTGTTTGAACGATTTGAACAAAGTCATAGCTTTTCTCAGTGAAGACGGGAAATGTAGTTAACACGCTCATGATAAGTGGAGCAGCTACTTCCTTTCTTCGACAAGAACAAACACTTATATTGCCTAGTGCCATGTTTTTCTTTTCTTGCCGCTGTCGTCCGCCCCAAGTATCCTCCTGACATTTCAAGGAGACAAACATGGATATCAAGAAAGTAAAAGCAGCTATCAGGGATGTGCCGGATTTTCCAAAACCGGGAATAATATTCAAGGACATCACGCCGGTACTGTCAGATCCAAAACTGTTCAAGGCAGTCATAGACCTGTTTGTTAAGCGGCATAAAGGAAAACGAATTTCCAAGATTGCCGCCATAGACGCGCGCGGCTTTCTTTTCGGTGGGGCCATGGCTGAAAGACTTGGCGTAGGTCTTGTGCCGATACGCAAGAAAGGGAAACTGCCTTACAAAACTTACGAGGAAACCTATGACCTGGAATACGGCACTGCAACCATTTCCATACACCAGGATGCGTTCAAAAAAGGTGAGCGCGTAGTGCTGATAGACGATCTCCTTGCAACCGGCGGTACGGCCGCCGCTGCGGCAAAACTGATAGAGAAAGCCGGCGGCAAGGTAGTCGAAATTGATTTTCTGGTGGAATTGGGCTTTCTGAAAGGGCGTGGCAAACTCAAGGGGTACAAGTTGTTTGCCCCGATAAAGTATTAGGGAAAAGGTATAGGCTCCTGTTTTTTTAGACTGCGGTTCACTGTGAATGGTTCACCATGAACGGCGTGCCTGCCAAGCCGTAGTCCGACGGTTGGACGCCGCTTTTCCACTTCAAGGTAAATAACGCCGAAGAAAAGCGCTGTCGAACCAGCGCAGTCCAAAAAATGCTTCTTCCCTGCTTCATTATTCCCGGCTTGCAATACGAGGTTTGTTGGGATTAAACTTCGAATATGAAAATATCCACAATTGCTGTGGCTGTTCTTTTGGTTTCCAGCATTTTTTTCATGTCAGGCTGCGGCAGTATCTACATCGGCGGGACAACTCATACCCATTTCTATGGCAATGATGAGGTCAGCACGGACGAGGCAGACATTGACGAGGCCGCAAGATTCATCAAATACCTGCGGCAGAGAATGAATAAGGAAGCTGAGCCCATGAAAGATTTTAGATGGACGGACAAGACAAGTAAAAAAGAGGATCAGGAATTCTAAAAGGAAGGAACGGGTAGATGAGAATCTTGAAATATATGGTGATGTTTACAGTAACTGCAGGTGTTCTGTTTATTACATCTGGCTGCGGAAGCCTTAGTCTGTTCAGCAGCCGCCATGTACATTACCACGCCAGTCCTGAGGCCGATAAGAAAATAGAAACTCTTGAGAAACGTGTGGAAGTACTGGAAAAAGCGGTGAATGAGAAAAAATAAAGTTCTCCACGGCAAATTCATTCGCCTGCAGAATGCCCTGTGTTTCATTCGCCCGTTCTTCCCGATATCCGGCAGGATTATTTTTTTCCTGTTCTATATTCTGAAATTTTCTGCTGAACAAAGGATGCAATCTCACCGGGCAAACCTTGCGCTGATTTGGTTAGCCGATTCCCGACAGTTTCCTTGTCAAAGATTCCGTTCATGATAAGGATGGGTGTTGATTTGTGACGGCCAGGCCTGTTTTCGCCACTATCGATGCCGCTGTGAAAATAGCCATGTCTTTCCCGCCATGTAAGAGCTTTCTGATGACCATCTATTGTGTAACAGAGTTGAAAAGCGATCATTCTATTATTCTTGTCGAACCATACAATGAGTTCGAGGTCGGCATCAATCCACCACCTGCGTCTGGGTTCTCCGGTTATCTGGCGGACATCTGGAACTTCTGTGAACATCTTGTTATTAGTATTTAACGTTGTAGGTTACATCCCAGCTTTTTTCGTCCGGGTGCTGAACGAACTTTATATTCTCAGCCATACCTGCAAGGACAGTTCTTATATCTTCTTCTGAATAGAAATTTTTTATGATTTCATATGAACGACCATCCGGCAGGGTGCGCTGTTCAATTGTATTTCCAGTGTCATCCTGTCGCCGAACATGTCCTTCGTATGGCAGCTGATCCACAAACATGACAATAGCTCCGGGACTTAACCTGAGGTGGAGGACCTGGAGAAAATCGACGATTCGCTCCCTTGGAATATGCGACCACCACAGTATTGCAAAAGCGGCACTGAAGCCGGAAGGCACACCACCGAGCGTGTATGCATCTGCAATCTGGAATTTCACGTTCGAAAAAAATTTGCATCTTTTTTCTGCCTGCGAGAGAAGTGCCGGGTTGATGTCAACGGCCAGAACAGATTCGGCTGCCTCGGCAATAGCAGCAGTCCAGTATCCTGTTGCACAGGCGATCTCGAGAACTTTGTGACCGGTAAACAGCTTTTGGTATCGTTCTTTGATCGTTTTTCTGTGAAACTCTTCTTCCAGATTAGTATATCCGGCAGTCTCGTCAAAGACAGGAGCCCTCGCTGCATAATACTGAATTACGTCATTAACCAGTGACATGATTCACCTAACCTATGACTGTCATCACATTACAAGAAAGTATTATACCTGTATTTTATGCATAACAACAGGAATATACTCATGTGTTATAAAAAGCTGCTATTCCGGATGAATAGGTAGAAGGGAGAGAAATGTCCGGTCGAGAGTTGACACATATTCAGGCAGGATATAAGAATTCCTTCAATTTTGATGATTCTTTTCTGTATACAGAATGAGCTTGTATGAGGGAAATAGTTTCTATTCAGAGAAAATTCTTAAAATGAATAAATGTTTTTTATTCTATGTATGGATATTTTTATTATTTGTCATACCACTTTCTGCCGGCGTTGTCATTTATCCGGCCCCGCCGGGAGAAGAGCTTTCCAAGGACTATGAAGTTGAGGTGGATGGACAGAAGGTACCTGTTTACCTTGCGAGGGTGGCGCCGCAGGAACCTGTGAAACGCTGGAAAGCAATGGACGACAAGACCAACTCTGCCCAGTACTATGAGCAGGCTTCATTTGCTTCGTTCGACATGCAGGATCCGGTAAATGTAACTGTTACCAGTTCGAAGCCTGTACAGTCTGCATGTATCCTTCCGAAATCGGCAGGCATTGTTTCTGAAGTTAAAGACGGGAAAATAGTTTTCCGGTTGTCGACGCCGATGCCTGTTACGATCGAAATTAACGGCATGTGGGTTAATGCACTTCATATTTTTGCGAATCTGCCGGAAGCTCCCGTACCGAAGAAGGATGATCCCAGCGTCATTTACTTCGGACCGGGGATTCATGAGATTAGTCATCTCGAGGTCAAAAGCGGCATGACACTTTATATCGCCGGTGGTGCGGTAGTGCGAGGGATCATCAAACCGGATGAGAAATTTCACATCAGCGGGTACAGTGGCCTAAAGACATATCAGCCGCTGATAGTTCTGCATGGAAGCAATATAACGGTTCGTGGCCGGGGTATCATTGATGGGACCGGCTGTACGACCCATGCGAAGCATATGCTTTCAGTACGCGGAGCGGATATTACACTGGAAGGAATTATCCTGAGGGATTCAAGTACATGGACAATACCAGTCAGGCGGTCTGACCGGGTAACCATCAGGAATCTCAAGCTGATAGGATACCGAGCGAACTCAGATGGCATCGACATCTGTAACAGCAGAGATGTACTGATTGAAAAATGTTTTATAAGGACTCTGGACGATTTAATCGTGGTTAAATCCGATAAGGACCAGGGACCAGTAAAACGCATTATTGCCCGTGACTGCGTACTCTGGAATGAAGTTGCCCATGCGATAAGTGTCGGCGCTGAACTACGCGAAGATGTTGACGATATTTTGTTTGAGAACTGTGACATTATTCATGACCTTGGCCGTGAATGGGCTATGCGGGTGTATCACTGCGATGCCGCCATGGTCAGCAATATCCGTTTCGAAAATATCCGCGTTGAAGAGACACGAAAACTTGTATCGGTATGGATTGGCAAGGCGGTCTGGACCAGGGATACAGAACGTGGCCATATCAAGTCGGTGATTTTTAAGGATATCACTGCGGCTGGGGGAAAACCGGTCATGGAGCTGAAGGGATTTGATGCCGGACATAGGGTCGAGGATGTTAAGTTTCAGAATGTTGTGATCAATGGGAAGCCGCTTTTACCTGTGGATGTGAAAAGGAATGAATTTGTAAGCGGGACAAAAATAACGCCATGACAGGTATATAGAGATTGTTGTGTAAACAGGCCTTAATGATTTTAGGCAGGGCGGGGCCGAACATTCGGGGCGCCGCTTATTGTGAACGCCGCGCCCTACCATTTTGGGCAATACGTTTTAGAGGTTTGTTTTTATCCTTTTTTACTGCCGGTATTTCCTTTATTATCTTTTTTGGCGTGAACGGATGGCCTGATTTTCCGCGGTCACGGACCGCGGCCACAGAAGGAAACGGCCATTTTTTGTTTTGTAGCCGGCCTCCGTGAGGCCGGAAATGATTTTGGCAACACGCCGTTCGAACAAGACTGTGGAGATATAATCATGCTGGATATCAAAAGAATTCGAGAAAATGAAAAGGAAGTACGGCAGGGGCTGAAGAACCGTGGTGCCGATACTACAGCTATAGATAAAGTTACTTCGCTGGATAAGGACAGGCGCAAGTTACTGACCGATGTTGAAGCGCTGAAGAACCGGCGCAATGTTGTTTCCAAGGAAATCGGCGTACTGAAAAAGAAGGGTGAGAACACTGATACGATCCAGGCGGAAATGCGCGATCTTGGTAATAAGATAACAGCCATAGATGTCCAGGTCCGGGAAATAGATGTACAGCTTGATGCCCAGATGCTGTTGATTCCCAATATCCCGCACAGCAGTATTCCTGTGGGACCAGACAAGTTTTCAAATAAAGTGGTCAGAGAATTTGGAAAACCTGCAACTTTCAATTTCAAGCCGAAGACACATGTTGAAATAGGCGATAATCTCGGAATTTTTGATTTTGATCGCGCGACAAAAATGACCGGCGCAGGTTTCCCGCTTTTTGTCGGTACGGGTGCAAGACTGCAGAGGGCATTGATTTCTTTCATGCTGGACATGCATGTGAAGGAGCATGGTTATAAAGAATTGTGGCCGCCGGCTGTCTGTAACAGTGCGTCAATGCGCGGAACAGGGCAGCTTCCCAAGATGGCCGAAGATATGTACCACGTGACATTGGATGATCTCTGGCTCATTCCGACCGCAGAAGTGCCTGTGACAAATTATTACAGGGATGAAATACTGGATAAACCTTTGCCGATTTATTTAACGGCTTACACTTCATGCTTCCGCCGCGAGGCGGGATCGGCCGGCAAAGAAACCCGCGGACTGATTCGCGTTCATCAGTTTGACAAGGTTGAAATGGTCAAATTCGTGGAGCCCGAAACTTCGTACGATGAATTGGAATTACTGGTGTCTAACGCAGAGGATGTTTTAAAGCGGCTGGGGCTTCACTACCGGGTATTGATGCTCTGTTCTGGTGATATCAGTTTCTCGGCTGCGAAATGTTACGACATCGAATTGTGGGCTCCGGGCCAGAATGACTGGCTGGAGGTTTCGTCCTGCAGTAATTTCGAGGATTTCCAGGCGCGACGCGCCAACATCAAGTACAGGAAAGATGGCAAGGCCAGGCTGGTTCATACTCTCAATGGATCGGGTGTTGCGCTGGCGCGGCTGGTAGTTGCGATCCTGGAGAATTACCAGCAGGCTGACGGGTCTGTTGTCATACCCGAGGCGCTGGTTCCATACATGGGCGGCATCACGAAGCTGGAAAAGACGTGAAGAGTGAAGCATTGTCATCCGCGGATGGATGCCGATTGACGCAGACCGGAAGTTGAATTAAGAGAACGCAACAGAAGATGTTTTTTATCTTTATCAGCGTATATCTGCGGATAAACTCTTTATGATCAGAAATGTTCAAACATCAATCTGTAAACATCATTTCTTCCGGAAAGGAGAACGGGTGCTTGTGGCGGTGTCCGGTGGGGCGGATTCGGTGGCACTTCTCTGTGTGTTACATGAATTGGCTCCCCGGCTAGGAATTTCACTTGTCGTTGCCCACATCAATCACTGTATTCGCGGAAAATCTTCCGATGCGGACGCTGGGTTCGCGAGAAAACTTGCGGCGCGACTGGATGTTCCATTTGTTTCCAAGAAGGTTGATGTTCCCGAACTGGCGAAACGGTCGGGACTGTCAATGGAAATGGCCGCACGTGAAGCGAGATATTCTTTTCTTGTAAGAACAGCTCGCAAATTGAAGGTTGATGCCATTGTCACAGCGCATACGGCCAATGACCAGGCGGAAACAGTACTACTAAAACTTGCGCGCGGCGCGGGAATGCGCGGGTTAGCCGGTATCCCGAGAGAGATTTCCCATTCGGGTATCAGAGTCGTCAGGCCTCTGCTTGATGTAAGCAGGAAGGAAATCGAAAAATTCCTGAGGGAGCGGAAACAACCCTGGTGTGAAGACCAGACAAATCGCGATTCTTCGTATCTTCGTAATAGGGTGCGGCACGAAGTGTTGCCTTTTCTCGAAAGGAAATTGAACCCCGACATCAGGCAGGCGTTGATTCGTACTGCCGACATCTTGGGAAAGGAAGATGAATGGCTTGATAAGCTGACAGGGGAGATTTTTAAAGAGTGTCTTTTAAATCCCGGTAAAATGTTGAATATCCCAAGCCTTTTGCATCAGCCTGTTGCGGCCCGGCGCCGCGTATTGAGACATTGGCTTTCAATGTCCGGTATTGAGCCCGAACTGATTGATTACGATGTTGTGAGACGCCTGGAAGCAATGCTCGAGGAGAAGTCCGGAACAGGTGCGATTGAAATTGCAGGCGAGCGGGTTGTGAAAAAAAGATATGGCAGGCTCACTCTCGACAGGAAGAGCAGAAGTACAGTAAAGCCGTTCCGGTGCATTGTGAAAGTTCCGGGTATAACGCAGGTTGACGGCGGCCGTTTGAAAGTCAGGACTGCTGTTGTGAAAAACCTGGTTCGGGACAAGCTTTTTTGTGTCGGACAGGTGCCGGCCAGAGCGACTGTAAATTTTGCTACACTCGGAAGAAGGAAATTAATTGTCCGGTCATGGCAGCGGGGTGACCGGATGAGTCCTTTTGGGATGGCTGGTTCAAAAAAGCTCCAGGATATTTTTATTGATGCAAAAGTGCCGGTTGAGGAACGCAGTAAAATCCCTGTATTCGAATGTGGTGGTAAGATTGTCTGGATTCCCGGTTATCGTGTTGCAAGGGGCTGGGAAGTCACCACTCTTTCTCTTCGCTGTCTCCAAATTTGTGTTCATAGTAGAGACGCGAAGATCTGACCAGCACCAGGCATCCAAGAACCACGAGCCCAATCCCTGCTCTCGTCTTTATAGTTTAAATCAGACTAAAACCAACATTGACCGCATGGCTCTATCCTTATATTATCGCGGATTGACGTAGGACTAACTGTTTTTACAAAGGAACTGTAGAATAATGGACGAAAAAGATAAACAGCAGAAGCCTCAGGATAAAAAGCGTTTAGACCAGTTTGGACAGCCGCCGATGAAGGGGGTTCTATCCTGGGCAATCATACTTTCGCTGATGTTTTTGATGATGATGATAGTCATGAAGAAGCGGGATTCTTATGCCGAGATAGGATATAACCCCGAATTCGTTGACTATGTAAAGAACGGCAAGATAGAGAAATGCGAGATTGTAAAAGAGCTTTCCGGTGTTGATTACGTAAAAGGTGAGATTAAAAATGATCCCAAGGCGCCAGCCGGGTCGGTCAAGAAGTTCAAGGTCTATGTCCAGGCCGGTGATGAGCTGGAGAAGCTGCTCAACGCAAATAAGGTGACGTTCGCCTATGTTCCACAGAGCGTTTATCTTTCGACAATTATTCTTAACGTCCTGCCTGTCCTGCTGATTTTTGGAATCCTGTATTTTATTTTCATGCGCCAGGTGCGTTCTGCCGGAACCGGTGCGCTGAGTTTCGGCAAGAGCCGCGCCCGGCTTCTTTCAAGAGACAAGCAGAAGATGACTTTTGAAAATGTTGGCGGTATTGACGAAGCCAAGGAAGAAGTTCAGGAAATAGTCGAGTTCCTGAAAGATCCGAAAAAGTTCCAGAAACTTGGCGGCAGAATTCCAAAAGGAGTATTGCTGATGGGGCCGCCCGGAACAGGTAAAACCCTGCTGGCAAAGGCGATTGCAGGAGAGGCCGATGTACCGTTCTTCAGCATAAGTGGATCTGATTTTGTAGAAATGTTTGTAGGTGTAGGCGCGTCCCGCGTGCGGGATATGTTTGAACAGGGCAAGAAGAACGCGCCGTGCCTGATGTTCATTGATGAAATTGACGCAGTCGGTCGCAGCAGGTTTTCAGGAATAGGCGGAGGTCATGATGAGCGCGAGCAGACGCTTAATGCTCTGCTTGTTGAGATGGATGGATTTGAGACACAGGAAGGGGTTATTATTATTGCGGCCACAAACCGTCCGGACGTTCTTGATCCGGCGTTGTTGCGCCCTGGAAGATTTGACCGACAGGTAGTCATCGATCTTCCGACCATTGACGGCCGCGAGGCCATTCTCAAGATGCATGCCAAGGGAATCAAGCTTTCCCAGAATGTGAATATGCGCCGGATTGCACGGGGAACGCCCGGATTTTCCGGTGCGGATCTTGCTAATCTTCTGAATGAAGCGGCCTTGCTTGCGGCAAAAGTAAGCAAAGATTCTGTTGAGATGAAGGACATGGAAGAAGCCAGGGACAAGGTGCGATGGGGCCGGGAAAGGCGTAGCCGCGTGCTCGACGAGAAGGAAAAGAAGGTCACCGCGTACCACGAGGCGGGCCATGCTATTGTCATGCAGATGGTTGAAGAAAGCGAACCGTTGCACAAGATAACAATCATACCGCGTGGTGTTGCATATCTCGGCGCGACAATGCAACTGCCCGAAAAGGACCGGCACATGGAAGGCAGGAAGAAGCTGGAGGGAATGCTGGCAGGTTTCATGGGTGGTCGTGTGGCGGAAGAAATGTTCCTGGGCGATATCACCTCCGGCGCCAGTTCAGATCTGCGGGAAGCCACCAGGATTGCACGGCTCATGGTTTGCGACTGGGGAATGAGTAAAGACATGGGCCCCCAGACTTACGGTCGTAATGAAGACATGACGTTCCTCGGGCGTGAAATCACCCGGACACAGGATTACAGCGAAGAAACCGCCAAACTGATCGATGACGAGGTCAATGCCCTGTTGAGGACCAGTTATGAGAAGGCAAAGAAGATTATCCAGGAAAAACGCGATGTACTTGAAATGGTTGCCAATCTGCTCCTTGAGCGTGAAACACTGGACGGTCGTGATGTAGAGGAAATCGTTCATAAAGGTCGTTTACTTTCCGAGCAGGAACGGGACGAGATAGACAAGGCAAAGGAAGAAGAGGAGAAGGCGAAAGTCAAGGATACCGCAGCGGTTTCAGGCACAAACCCGCCTCCGCTTCCCTGAAGGTTCGACAGGTTGGCATGAAAAGTAAGAGAGTTTATTCGTGGAAGTGCCGCGACCGTGTTCTGGATTTTCAAAATGGTCCCCTGATCATGGGCATTCTCAATGTTACGCCTGACTCGTTTTCGGATGGAGGACTTTTTGCCGATAGAGACAGTGCTGTTGCGCATGGCATCAAAATGCTGAATGAAGGTGCTGACATCATTGATGTAGGCGGGGAGTCTACCAGGCCAGGCGCTGTCGATGTTAATGTCACGGAGGAAATTAACCGCGTAGTTCCTGTGGTTGAGAAACTCTTTCAGGAAACCGGTGCCTTGATTTCCGTGGATACGATGAAGGCAGAGGTTGCCGGCCGGGCTCTTGAGGCTGGCGCCTGCATAGTTAATGATGTGTCCGCAATGACGCGTGATCGGGGAATGATAAGTGTAGTCGGCAGATATAAAGCCGGTGCTGTGCTGATGCACATGATCGAAACACCGGCAACGATGCAGGCAGACCCGCGTTATGATGATGTTGTCCGTGAGGTTGGTGATTATCTGGAAAAACGCGTTGATGATCTTGTAGCGGCTGGTCTTGATAGGGCAACCCTGGCAATAGATCCTGGGATTGGTTTCGGTAAAACAGTGGAACACAATATCAGCCTGCTTGCCGCAATAGATGTGCTGACGGACAAAGGGCAGCCTGTGGTGGTCGGGGTTTCGCGGAAAAGTTTTATAGGCAAGATAACCGGTTGCCAGGTTGACAAGAGATTGCCTGGCAGTCTTGCGGCACTGGCGGTATGTGTCATGAAAGGTGCAGGCATTTTGCGTGTGCACGACGTGAAGGAATCAAAACAAGCCGCACAGATTGCGGCAGCACTGGCACAGCAGAGGAATTAGTAATATGTGGTTGTTGATAAGTACCATTATTCAGGTTTCTGTCCTCGCTTGTATTTTTTATTACATTTTCCTTTTTTTCAGGGGTACCCGCGGCGCACAGGTGCTGGTTGGCTTGGGGTTCCTTCTGGCTATTTTGATCGGCTTGACCCAGATTTTTAATCTCGATGCACTCAACTGGATGCTGCGCAACCTGTCGGTGTTTCTGGGTGTTGCCATTCTTGTGATTTTCCAGCCTGAAATAAGGAGGGCTCTGGCAGAGTTGGGCAAACAGCCGGTTTTTTCCGCTACTGTAGAGAAACGTACGGTTATTGATAACCTGATTGAAACTGTTACACAACTGGCGGAGCACAGGGTTGGCGCGCTCATTGCTATTGAACGAGAGATCGGTACCAGGTCGGTTCAGGAGACTGGAATAAGACTGGATATACCGGTTATTCCGGAACTGCTTTCCAGTATGTTCTATCCGCACACTCCGCTCCATGATGGCGGCGTTATCATTGCCGGAAACAGGATTATGGCTGCCGGATGTCTTTTTCCTTTATCGCATGATGTAGAGTTACACAAGACTTACGGGACACGGCATAGAGCTGCGGTAGGGCTAAGCGAAGAAACGGATGCAGTTGTGGTGGTGGTATCCGAGGAGACAGGTGCGATATCGGTCTGTTACAGGGGCAGGTTGAGCAGCGGGCTTGATGGCGAGCAGTTAAAGAGTTTTCTGTCGGATCTGCTTTTGAAACAGCCTGATAGCGTCTGGCATCGTGCACAGAAGGAACTCGACCTCACACCTGATGGCATAGCCAAATCGGAGAAGATGAAAGAAACAACAGGAACTGACAATGAATAATCTGGAAAAACTGAAACAGATTATGATGAACAACTGGAAGTTGAAGTTGCTTGCAGTTGTTCTGGCGGTACTGGTTGTTTATGAAATACGTGAGGCGACGAGTTTTGAAATTCCATACGATCTTCCGATCAAAGCCGAGGTCGGAGAGGGAATTGCCATTCTTGATCAGCCGAAAACGATAAGGGTGCTTTTCAGGGGATCGCAGGAAGATCTGAGACGATTAAGTCAGAATGAAATTATGATTGTTATCAAACCCAAGGCAACTGACCCGGCGGGTTCGGAAAAAATAACAATAAAAAGCGGTGATATTCGTGGTGCGCCGGGTATAAGAGTGATGAAGATTGAGCCCCGTGTTGTAACCATATCTTTCGACCGCGAGATTGAAAAGGATCTTGCGATTACAAAACCCCAGATAATTGGAACTCCTCTTATAGGTAAAGTTGAACTTGATTATCAGCCGCGAACAGTCAAAATCCGTGGTTCAAATCTACGTTTGCGGAATAAGGAGGAAATCGGGACGGAGCCCGTGGATGTTGATGGACGGGTGGAATCGTTTTCAAAAACATTAAGGGTGCTTCCTCCGCGCGATACGCAGGTGTCGTTAATTGAACCGGCAGAGATAACAGTTAATGTCAACATAGTGACAGAGTCGATAACAAGGGAATGGAAAAACGTAAAAGTATGCGGGATTGTGCCCCCTGGTTTCAATAGTGAGATTTGTTTTTCACCGGCCAGTGTGAATGTTGCTTTGAAGGGTAGTCTGGAAGAAATTGATAATATTGCAAGCAACCCCGTTGTGGCCTTTGTTGATTGCAACGGAATGGTTGCCGGCGTAGTTACAACGCTGCCGGTTCAAGTACATATTCCGGCGGGAACAGACATAAAGGCTGTGGTTGAACCTCAGACTGTGCGGGCAGAGGTCAGCAGCAGATAGAATTTGATTTTAGAAGGATTTTTTAACAATTTAAATATTTCGGAGTGATAGTATGGCTGCAGTGAGCAAAGAATCTGAACGAAGCGTTCGTTTTGCCTGGGGATTGCTTTTACTCGTGCTTGGCGTATTACTGGGGCTCAGTATTTTTTCATATGATTGGAAAGATATCAGTTCCCTGATTGTGCTGCCGAATGATCCGCCTACAAACCTAATAGGGCTTGTCGGTGCCTGGCTTTCTTTCGCTCTTTTCTACATGATGGGGGCAGGTACCTACCTCATACCTTTCTGGTTCCTGGTTATCGGAAGCATCCTGATTTTCAGGCCGGATGAGCGTATCTGGCCAAAAGTAGTGTGGGCTATGATAGCGATGACCGCCATCAGTTCAATTCTTGAGCTTGGCGAATTACGAATTGCCGCACTTGATGCCATGTGCAGGCGTTTGAATATGCCTGATGCAGGGGGTGTTCTCAGCCATGTAATCACGCAGGATCTGCTTGTAACGTGGTTCAGTCCTGTGGGGACTGGCATAATGGGCTGGTCCGCGTTGGTAATTTCTCTTGTGATGTTTGTTAAAGTTGAAACTGTTGCTGACTGGATTCACGCCGGAATCGCTTATTGCCGTGGCGGGTATGAAAGATATCAGGCGTATCGGCTTGATCGCCAGGATATGAGGGAACGTCTTGAAAGCGAGAAGGAATCGATTGAAAAACAGCGCAAACGGCTTGAACGTGTGATTCAGAAAGAGGAACGCAAAGAAGAGCGTACGACAAAGACCAAGGAAGAGGCCGTCATTGTCCGCGCCGCCGAGAAAGAAAAAGAGAAACAGAAAGAAATACAGGTTCCTGTTCGTGCAGTGATTGAACAGAAGCCGGTAGAAAATGATAAGGAAAAAGAAGAGAGGAAAGAGAAACCTCTGATCCCATTCCTTGCTGAGAAAAAACCGAAAGAGGCGAAACCAAAGGAGGAGAAAAAGACTCCTCCGCCAGATTCAATTCAACCTTTGGCTCCTGGTTCAGGCAATTATCAGCTCCCGCCGCTCAGCCTGCTTGAATCGAATGCGCAACCGTTACAGGATGGTGATTCCAAAGCTGATGTGGAAACCACCGGGCGGATTATTGTGGAAACCCTGGCCGAGTTTGCCATTGAAGCTCAGATTACAAATGTAGAAGCCGGTCCGGCGGTGACACGTTACGAGCTTTTGCCGGCACCGGGCGTTAAGGTTGAAAAAATCGGCTCATTGAGCAACAACCTGGCTCTTTCATTGAAGGCAACCAGCGTGCGCGTACAGGCTCCGATACCTGGCAAGGGTGTTGTGGGTATAGAAGTGCCTAACAGTTCCAAGTCCACTGTTTATATGAGGGAATTGCTTGAGAGTGAACTTTTCCAGAGCCATAAGGCAAAGCTTCCGCTCGTCATAGGTAAGGATGTCGGTGGGAATGAAGTGATTGCCGACCTCGCCGACATGCCTCATCTTCTGGTTGCAGGTGCGACAGGAACCGGGAAAACAGTTTGCATGAATTCCATTCTTGCCGGCCTGTTGATGTCCATGACGCCGGACCAGCTGCGCCTGATGCTGATCGATCCCAAGATAGTTGAATTTTCAGGATATAACCATTTGCCGCATCTGGTTGTGCCTGTAATCACGGATCCGAAGAAGGTCGTAATGGGTTTGCGATGGGCAATTAATGAAATGGAAAAGCGGTATAAACTTTTTGCAAAAGTAGGTGTGAGGAATATTGAGGGTTACAATACCCGCGTGATAGCCAAACAGGAAAACCTTTTCGCCGAACTGGGTACACCCGAAGTTGAAGAAAATAAGCCGCCTGACCGGGTTCCGTATATTGTCATCATCGTTGATGAGTTGGCCGACCTGATGCTAACCGCCCAGGCCGATATTGAGAACTGCGTGGCAAGACTGGCCCAGCTTTCAAGAGCGGTTGGAATTCACATGATACTGTCGACACAGCGCCCATCGGTTGATGTCATTACCGGCACGATCAAGGCGAACTTCCCGTCACGAATAGCCTTTCAGGTGGCGCAGAAAGTAGACAGCAGGACCATCCTGGATACCGTGGGTGCCGAAAAACTGCTTGGTCGGGGCGACATGTTGTTCCAGCCGCCCGGGACCAGCAAGGTGGTTCGTGCGCAGGGTGCATTGACAACTGATGCCGAGATCAAGCGGATCGTTGAATTCATTAAAAAACAGGCTGAACCTGTCTATGAGAATGAGATCAAAGAGAAAATAGACAGACCAACGGATTCAATGGATGACGGAGGGGAAGACGAAGGGCTTCTTGAACAGTCGATTGCCATAATAAAGGAAACCCAGCGGGCATCCACATCGTCGCTTCAGAGACGTTTAAGGATAGGTTATACCAGGGCTGCCAGAATAATGGATATTCTTGAGGAACGCGGCATTGTAGGGCCGCCGCGCGGTTCAGATCCACGTGAAATCCTTATTGATCTGGACGGACAAATTCCGAACAATATGCCGGAAGAAGAGCAAACAGGGGAGACGCCATAATGGCTCTTGGTGAAAAACTTAGAAATGCCAGGCTGAGTGCGAAGCTGACAACTTCACAAATTGCTGCCGCAACAAGGATAAAAGTACAGATAATCGAAGATATTGAGCGTGAAGATTTTCGAAGAGTAGCTGCTCCGATTTATGGCAAGGGATTCATCAAGCTTTATGCCGAGAAAGTAGGATTGAACCCTGTTCCGCTGGTGGAAGAATATGTTGCGAGGTTTGTCAACCCTGTCCCGATACAGCTTGCCACCGAAAAAAGCAATGTGTTGCAGGGTTCCAGCAAGCTGGAGCCGCTGGCTCCTCACCAGCTGGATGCAAATGTTCTACCTGACGTTGTGCCGCAGGAACAGGACCTGTTTTCTGCAACTCAAAGGACAGAAATAGTGCCACCATCAGTGGATCATCCGGTGAGGCAAGAAGTAGAATATTCAACTCCATCGCCGGCACGGACAGTCTCCATGGAAAAAATGCTCAATTCCATGAAAGAACGCGTCAATAAATTGCGTGAACAGGTAAGATCAATAAATGATCCATGGCGCAGAAGGGATTTCAGTCTGCCTATAATCCGGTTTGTTGAATCGCCCGGCAAATGGATTTCCGTTATACTTGGAACGGTAATTATCATAATCCTTCTGCTTTCTACAGTGAGCCGTATGTTCCACACGGCCCGGAAGGATACCGTTGTGCCAAGGGTTGAAGAAACGCATGAACAACTGCGCCTGGGTATTGAACCACAGGCTCCATACGTCGATTGAAATTCCTCTCATGTTTTCCAATCCCGATATAGAATCCGAAAAGAAAACTGCATCAGTGGGGTTTATCAGCCTTGGCTGTGCCAAGAACCTTGTCGATTCCCAACTCATGGCCGGTGTCCTGATTTCAGAAAAGTTGAAACTGGCCCGATCTCCTGAAGAGGCCGATATTGTGATTGTAAATACCTGTGCTTTCATTGAAGAGGCAAGGGCCGAATCGATGGAGATGATTGAAACGGCGTGCCGAATGAAGGAAAGCGGTCAATGCAGAGCAGTCCTTGTGACAGGTTGTCTGCCTCAGCGGTATAAAGAGGGCCTGAGAACAAAACTCCCGGCCGTAGACGCTTTTATTGGCCTTGACGAACTGGAGAACGTGGCAGAGGTAGTGAAGGAACTGGCTGAAGGCAAGCGTGGTATATTCAAGGTTTCAAGCAAGTCCACGAAACTTTATGAACCCCGGGTGCCGGGTATTACTTTTACGGGCGGACCATTTGCCTATATTAAAATTGCGGAGGGTTGTAACCACCGTTGTTCTTTCTGTGCGATACCTGATATCAGGGGTGCATATCGCTCAAGGTCGATTTCCCAGGTAGTGAAGGAAGCGGAGAAACTTCTTATCAATGGAATTAGAGAACTGAATTTAATTTCACAGGATGTTACATCATATGGCCGGGATTTGAAATATGAGACCGATCTTGCAAAACTCATAGAAGAGTTGAGGCGATTGGATGGAAAATTCTGGATACGCCTGCTTTACGGACATCCGGCAATGGTCAGTGACCGTCTGTTAAAGGTCATGGCGGAAACGCCTCAGGTTTGTCACTATTTTGATCTGCCGATTCAGCACAGTCATCCGGACATACTCCGTGCCATGCGGAGGAGCGATTCAATCATGCATATTGAGAAAATGGCGGACCGCATCAGGCAGATTATGCCCGATGTTGCTCTGAGGACGACATGCCTTGTCGGGTTCCCAGGTGAAACAGATGAACATTTTGAGCACCTGCTTGATTTCGTACAGAGGGTTGAATTTGATCTCCTTGGCGTGTTCACCTTCTCTCCGGAGGAACATACTGCGGCATTTGATATGCCGGACAGGCCGGATGAAGAAACAACTGCAGCCAGAAGGGATGACCTGCTTGTTGTGCAGATGGATATTGTTGACAGGAAAGCCGCTGCGATGATTGGAACTGAGACAGAAGTGTTGCTTGAAAGAGAAATTCCTGAAAGTAACAGATGGATGGGCCGTGCAAGACGAAGCGCTCCTGAAGTAGACGGAGTTGTTTTCGTGGAGAATCTATCCGCTGATACGCTTCCAGGCGAATTTGTGAAAGTACGCTATACTGCCCAGCAGGAATATGACATGGTGGCGGAAAGTATTTGAGATTGATGATTTCCTATTTAAGATTTATACAGTAAATCTCAATCAGTATTCATCAATCGATAATCAAAAAAAGTAAATAGGATTTATCAATGGCACAGGAATGGGACATCAAGGCACGAAGTGAATTCTGCGAGGAGTGCAAAATGCCTTTTCAGGACAAGCAGCAGTATTTTTCCGCTCTGGTGTTTGGTGAACAGGGCTATGTCCGGGCAGATTACTGTGGCCGTTGCTGGATGGGCGGAAAGAAGGAAGTGACCTCCCCGTACAGTCAGTGGCAGGGAATTTTCCGTCCGCCGCCACCGCCGCCGGAAGAGGCTTTGAAGAAAGAGACTGCAGAAACACTTTTACGCCGTCTGATACAGGATGATGATGGTTCAAGGCGCAATGTCATGTATATCCTTGCGGTCATGCTCGAAAGAAAACGTATCCTGGCTGAAAAGGATATTCAGAAACACGAAGACGGCACAAAGGTAATTGTTTACGAGCATAAAAAGACGGGAGAGACTTTTCTTATTCCCGATCCGGGTCTCCAGCTTGACCAGCTTGAACATGTTCAGATCGAAGTTATCGAAATGTTAGGTGTAAAAACGCCGGCAGCGGACACAAATACCTCCGCCACGGTTTCCCCGGAAGCTGCTTCAGCAGTACAGGAACAAGTTAATACGAACAAAACCGAGGGCTGAATCTGCCTGTGCCAGATTTTCTGAAGAAGTTGATGAGAGTATTGCGCGCACAACACTGTAACAACACAGAAAAGATGGTCATGAAACATATAATGGTTTTCCTGATATGCGTAATATCTTTGACAGCTGCAGCAACTGCACTGGATTCGGAGATCGTAAAAATCTGGAATGGGGACCAGATACCAAAAACTGCCGATATGCCGGTGCTTCAGAATATAACTTTCAACGTTATAAAACCCTATGAGTTTGATAAGGATGGTTATCGCTTTCTTCACGGTGTAGCTCTTGCCTGGCATAAGGGAAATCTCTATGCATCTTTCGGACATAACAGGGGTGGAGAGAACACAGATACAGAGGAAGCCCGTGTTCGGGTCAGCGAAAATGGTGGTAAAACGTGGAGTAGGACTATTACCATGGATTCTGGCGATGAACCTGGATTAGGTGTAAGCCATGGCGTGTTTCTATCTCATTGTGGAAGACTGTGGGCTTTTCATGGTGCTTATTCAGGAACTATGACAAAGGTTCATGCCCGCGCATATCTATTGAACGAAGAAAGTGGAAAATGGGAATACAAGGGCGTTGTTATAGAAGGCGGTTTCTGGCCGCTCCAGGAACCCTTGAAAATGTCTGATGGCAATTGGATCATGTCGGGAATAAGTGTTGGAAAAGGAAATCCTGCAGCAGTTGCAATAAGCCACGGAGAGGATTTTACGAAATGGGATCTCGTGGTTATTCCAAAGCAGCCTGACTTAAAAATGTGGGGTGAGTCCGGAGTTTTTCTCGATGGCAGGCGTATTGTTAACATTGCCAGGCGGGATGGGGCGCAGCCCACCGTACTGGTTGCATCCAGCGGGGATTACGGCAGGACGTGGGCTGAATCGAAAGCCGGTAATCTGCCCATGGCAGCCAGCAAGCCCTACACTGGTACGCTGAGTACGGGTCAGCACTATATGATTTGTTCAACGACTGCTGATGGTGGTAACCGCCGCTCGCCATTGACAATAGCAGTAACCCGTCCTGGGGAGACCGTATTCTCAAAGATATATGTTATTCGTCATGCGCGTTTTCCAGAAGGGCCTGGCGAATCGCATGAGAAAGTTGCACTTTCTTATCCTTACGCGGTTGAACATGAGAATAAGCTCTATGTTGGTTACTCAAACAGCGGTGGCGGAATTGGACGCAAGGGTCAGGGACGTGAACTTTGGAACAATAACAGCGCAGAACTGGCCATTATCCCGGTTTCAATGCTGGTTGTTCCGTGAAGTTTTAAAGATAAAAAGGACGCAAAGATTTTATTCTTTGCGTCCTTTATGTTCGCACTAATCTTGGCGATTGTCATCAGGCGCTCAAAACGTAACCGGCACGTGGCTTGGATGACAACCACTTGTTTGCTTCCGGCAGATTTGTAAATTCACGTTTTGCAGAATCCCACTTCAACTCTTTGCCCGGGAATTTCAATGCGAGACAACCCAGCAGGATTGCCTGGGTCATCGGTACAGAATATTCAAAATTACTACCAGGCTTAGCGGGGTTGTGCTCCTTACATGCCTCAACCCATTGCCCGTAGTGATTACAACCCTGTGTCTGTTTCAATTCTTCCCGCCACTGCCGCTCCACTTCCTTTACTGCAGGACCGTAAGGCTCCTTGCCAAGAGCGATCGGTAATGGTGCCCCGGCATGAGACCCTCCAACGGCCGTCATCTTTGAACCTACGATCAGGCAACCGTTATCGCCCAGTTTGAGCTGCGGATTCACATTAGCGGGCTGGGGTGGCAATTTCTTGCCGTCATACCAGATCATTTTCACACCATTGGGGCAAACAGGTGTGGCAGGGAATTTGTATTCGATAATCGACCAGTCAGGATAGGCAATACCGGCCGGTGCAGAAGCCTCACACTTTATGTAGGTCGGTAACCCGAGTTTCAGGATCCAGAAGGCTGGATCCATATTGTGGCAGGCCATGTCACCCATTGCACCACAACCAAAATCCCACCAGCCACGCCATTTGAAAGGTGCATAGGCGGACGAGAAGGGGCGCATCTCGGCCGGGCCGATCCACATGTCCCAATCCATACCTTCCGGAGTTGGTTCAGCAGCCGGCGCCTGTGTCATACCCTGTGGCCAGATCGGACGGTTGGACCAGGTGTGTACTTCGAGAATGTCGCCGAAGGCATTGGCATCCATCATTTTCTTCCAGAGAATAAGGCCTGAACCTGCATGGCCCTGGTTTCCCATCTGGGTTACAACCTTGTACTTGCGTGAAGCTTCCAGCATGAGCCGGCATTCCTCGAAGGTGCGGGCAAGTGGTTTCTGAACGTAAACGTGCTTGCCGCGGCGCATCGCATCCAGAGCAGCAACCGCATGTGTGTGGTCGGGTGTTGAAACAACTACACCATCGATTTCCTTTTCCACCTTATCGAGCATCTTCCTGTAATCGGTAAATTTCGGGATATCCGGGTATTGCTGGTAGGCTTTTTCTGCACGTTTGGGATCGACATCGCACATGGCGACAAGTGTACCGCCGCCTTTTACAGTGTTGGCCAGGTCGCCGCCGCCCATGCCGCCGCAGGCGATCTTGGCGAAGCGGAACTGCTCGCTTGGCGGAGTGGCAGCCTGTCCATAACTGCGAATGCAGGGAAACGCGGTTACTGCAGCAACCGTGCATGCGAGGAAATTTCTGCGGGAAATAGCTTGTCTGCGAGTCATAAGTGGATTCCTTTCTTTAACGAATGAAGCATTAGAATATGTTGTGAGAGTTTAGGATTATGGTTGGACGTTTGCAATTCTAAACAGAGGCAGGGTAAAACTGTTCCTGTATTTCCGCGCTCTCGGAGCGCGGCCACAGTTTGAATGAAGTATGCATTTCCTCTGTAGCCCACCTCCGTGAGGTGGGACTTTTCTGGCGTTTCAGAAATGAATATATGTCCCTCTCGCAAAGGTAATCTACTATAACTTTGATTTATTGAACGGAATTTTACATTATTTCCCGTGTCCTGGGTGGCAGATTTTATTCGGTAAAGGAGTCGGATGTTCGATATAAAAATAACGGGCGGGAATGTTTTTGACGGGACAGGTTGTCCTGCTGTTCAGAATGATATCGGGATAACGGCCGACCGGATTGAGTCTTTTGAAAACCTGTCTGCGGCTGATGCAAACCTTACGATTGATGCTTCAGGCAAGTATGTTTGCCCCGGGTTTATAGATGCACATTCGCATTCAGATACATACCTGCTCGTCGAGCCTTCTGCTCCAAGCAAAATTTTTCAGGGAATAACAACGGAAATTGTCGGAAACTGTGGAGCATCTGCTGCACCTCTTGTCGGAAAGTATCACATGCCTGGCGACTGGCTGGACAAAACATACCCCGGAACATGGAGCAGTGTTTCAGAATATCGGCAACTCATGGAAAGTGTTAAACCGGCTCCGAACGTTTACATGTTGATCGGGCATAATACTATTCGCGTTGGCATTGCCGGGTATGAAAACAGGCAGCTGAAAGCGGATGAATTGGACCAGGCAAAACAGCTGCTTGAGAAAAGCCTCGATGAAGGGGGGCACGGTTTGAGTACGGGCCTCATCTATGCACCCGCAATGTTTGCATCTCGCGAAGAACTGGTCGAGCTGGCAAAGGTTGTTTCCGGAAAGAATGGCATATACACAAGCCATATGAGAAGCGAGTCGGGTGGGGTAATAGAAGCTATTGAGGAGCTGATATCAATCTCACGCGATGCAGATATACGAGCTGAAATATCGCACCTGAAAACATCGGGACAAAAGAACTGGCATCACGTGGACAAGGTGCTTCAGCTCGTCAGGGATGCAAGGCAGGAAGGACTTGAAGTTGCGGCGGACAGGTATCCATATACATCGTCATGCACCGATCTCGATGCCATTTTCCCGGACTGGGCGGCAGAAGGTGGCCGCGATGCTGTCATGAAAAGGCTGCGAAAACTTTCCGACAGAAAACGTCTCAGGGTAGACCTGCTCAAAGGCAGGACTGCAGATTACTGGGGGACGATTACCATCGCTTCGACTGTTCATGCTGATAACAGGAGATTCCAGGGGACGCTTCTTACGGATGCTGCTGGACAACTTGGCCTGGATCCGGTTGATGCCGTTTTGCATTTCGTGGAAAGCGATGAAGTGAGGACATCGGCTTTCTTTGCCGGCATGAGCGAGGAGAACATGCTGAAAATACTTGCCGAGCCGTACGTAATGCTGGGCACTGATGCATCGTTGCGTTCAACCAGCGGTCCTTTAAGTAAAGATTATCCGCATCCAAGGGCATATGGCAGTTTCCCGAAATTCCTGAGGATGGCGCTGGACGGGAAAACAGTGTCCATGTCGGAAGCTGTGAGGAAAATGACTTCCCTGCCGGCAAAACAGTTCCGGATAAAAGATCGTGGAGTTATTGCCAGGGGCAGGAAAGCGGATGTAATTGTGTTTGATCCGGCAAAAATCAGGGATATCTCAAATTACGCCCAACCTCACCAATTGTCCGAGGGTATTGAAACGGTTGTTGTAAACGGCGTTCTCACCCTGCAGTCCGGCAGGCTTACCGGCAATCGTGGCGGGAAGATGCTTTGAGTGGAAAATTCCTGCTGTTGACAAAACGCATTGTGGTTAGTACTATTATAGTGAAATGCTAATGAGGGTATTATATGGCTGCTCTTCTGATAAAAGACTTACCGGTGGATGTGCATAAATGGTTGAAACGCGAAGCAGAAGCGCATCGCCGCTCCATGACGCAGCAGGTTATAGTTCTTTTCGAGGAACGGATGCGGAAGTTCAAACCTGTACACTTCCCGCCTCCTTTTAAGACGCGTACTCCTTTGACCGCCGAATTCATTGACAAGGCTAAAAAAGAAGGGCGCCGGTGATTGTTGTTGACTCAAACGTGCTGGCGGCGCGAAACCTGACTGGTGTGCAAACACCGCTTGCCGAAAGGGTGGAGTTGGTTGATCGTTTCTGGATCGTACCACCACTCTGGCGGTACGAATTCGAGAACATATTGACAAAGGGATTATGGGCGCGGCAATTCACAACAGAAGGTGCTCTGCATGTTTGGCAGGTGGTCATGGCCAGAATGGCTGACAATGAGCATGAGCCGTCTGTTCAGAAGGTAATCGATCTGTCAGCCCGCTATCGAATCACCGCATACGATGCTAACTTCATTGCGCTGGCCATGGAAATGGATGTCATGTGCGTTACCGAGGATGGCGAACTTCAGAAGAAGTTCCCGTCAATCGCGGTGAGCATGAAGGCTTTCCTTGAGCAAGGAATAACCGGTGGTCAAGTGCGTGAAGCCCGCGCAACCTATGGAGCCAGGCGCAAGAAGACAGTTCGTTAAAGGCAGGTTCATCTGCGGGTAATACGAGCAGAATTCTGGTAACATTATCAATATGAATTACTGGACTGCATCACTACTGTCCGGTTTAAAAATGGCTGATCTTAAGTTCAGCCTTATATAATCGATGTAATATTGATGTTATGAGCGTTTTCGATTTCAACTTCAA
>Ga0156394_1302_pt1 | contig 26003 bp, 20 predicted proteins | sample RifOxyA3_FD_108038 | JGI IMG/M metagenome (GOLD analysis project Ga0156394, IMG submission 108038) | Lentisphaerae bacterium RIFOXYA12_FULL_48_11 | reverse complement strand
TTTGATGTCAGCATTACTTCCGGAATAGCGCTCTGCTCTAAGTAAAGCATAAAGGGCCCGATCGTATTGATGTCCAAGAAGCAATGCAGTCCCCATGTTGTAGAAAACAGAACCATTTTTGACACCGGAGTCTACTAGTTTCTGGTAAACAGACGCGGCTTCAAGGAATTCTTCCGGTAATGTCGCAGAGGCCATCATGGCATTCGCCTCGTTCCATAAGAACTGATATTCGACCGGGTTCTCTGCAAGGGCGGTGGCTGCTATTGTAATCAGGCAAGAGATGGCCATGACTATGGTGGCGAAATGGGTGGAGGTAAATCCGCTGTTATCTGATGGTCTGTCGAGCGCCGATTCAATTTTCTCTATCAGCACCAGGGTGTTTCGGCTATCTTCGTTAATATTGTGACCGGTTCTGTGTGGGTCGGATGAGTAATTCGAATTGAAATAGTGTTCGAAAATGCTGCAAAGCATGTTTATGGTCTCTTGTTCTAATCCTCTGCCTTTGAGAATGTTTCTCGCATCGGAAGGTGTCAAACCGGCCTCGGAAACCCCAAAACGGTTGGCAATGTATTTCCTAATCGCCATCGATAATATGACTGCTTCTTTGTTTCCGGTTTCTGGTGATGTGTTCAGCTTGTGAAGTAAAGAAATAGCTTCGGCCAAGGCCTGTTTTCGACGACGCGGTTCCTTGTCCTGTTTAATATGTTTCGACAGTAATACAAATACCAAAGTAAACAAATAGGCAAGGGGGGCTATCAGGAGAATTATGATTTGATTATTGGTCAAATAGCTGGTTACAGGCTTGCAGCCATCTATGGACATATCTATTGGCGCGACAATGGGGACGTTGCTTTCAGAAGCTTTTCCATTGTCGGCTGGTCTGTTTGTCGCGGTACCGATTATATTATCAGCTCCGATTTCCTGTGACTCATTTGCTCTTACAGGGATGGGGAGTGTCTTTATTGTCTTATATGACCTCGATATAGAATCGAAATAGGAGACTTCTATAGGTGGCAGTTCTATCGTTCCGGCGGCTATCGGTCGAATCGTGTAGGTGAAGCATTTCTTTCCTTCTTTTGCCGTGGTTTGCACTGTGTCGTCATAAATTTTGAAATTCTTTATGAGTTTCTCCTGGGTATTTAAAGAGGGTGCTGTGATGTTGTCAATACGGGCATTTCCTGAGATTTCTAATGTAAGCTTGAGAGGATCTCCGACTTTACACATTTGCGTATCTATCGAAGCTTCCGCAGTCAGATTACTTCCTATTGCCCCGACATATGAGAAGGGGCGTCCTTCTTCAGGCGGTGGCACGACACGTACAACACATGCCGGACCGACAGCAAAGAGTGCTTTCTTGATTCCTCGGTTTGATTTATCCACGCCAATCACGATTGGTCCTTTAAAAATGGCGGGTCCGAACGTATGACTTCCTTCCTCTGTCGGGGTATATGAAAGTTTCAGAGAATATTCGTAAAATGATGACCCGTTTTTATCTGTGGTTACCTTGTCAAAGGTGAATTTGGCCTTTCGTTCCTGCGTCATGCCACCGAAATTGAACATGCCGTTAAAATCGAAAGGGTCGTTCCTTACGGAATAGTTGTTGATGGCAAAACCGGGTGCATCATTCTTTTGTACAAGGTGACTCCGTAATATCTGGGATATATCAGGCATATCAAGACCTGATAATGGGGCCGTTTCCAGAAAGGGAATGGATAAAACGGGGGGATCATGTGGATCAAGTGGCTCAATATCTGCGAATTGCTCTGGCAGCCGCTTCAGAAGAACCCTGATTGTAATATCGAAGGCTTCGTCGACAAGCACAGATCCTCGTGACGTACGTATATCGACATTGACCCAATCCTGTTTTTCAACACCAGTAACCTCAATCAATGGACCTTCTGCAATTATTGCCTTCCCATCAACCGGAAGTTTCACGGGGCCGGCTTTCAGTAATCCGGTTGAGTTGGGCGTTATTTCATATGTATAAACCCGTCCTGTATAGCCTTCTTTAGTCATTTTCCCATTAACTATCACGACGCTAAAGCGGCTGTCACTGTGGCTGCCAAGCATTTTTACAGTACAGTTTGTTATGGCGGAAAGATCAGGTGTGGCTTGAGAATTATCAATGCCTTTAACTTTCACATTCAGCAATAGTGATTCACCTATGTAAATAGTGCTGCGATTTGCAGAAACATCAAGTTGAACGTCAGCGGCATATAGCAGGCTTGTGTGTAACATCAAGGCGAAATACGAGATTGTAGATTTTCGTTTTATCGCCATGGTTTATCCTTACCAGTCACGGTCAACGGGGGACATAGGTATGGACCTGTTACGTTCGCGTTTCCTGGCCTCGTGCTCACTTTCCCTTTGAGCGGCTTTTTCAAGCAACTTTTTAAGCTGCTCGGCTGAAAGTTCGTTTTTGTTTTTCTCCTGCTGCGCGTTTTTATCTTCTTTCTGTTGTTCTTCTTCTTTCTTCTCCTCTTGCTGTTGGGGCTGAGGCTGGTTCTGGTCCTGCTGGCTTTTCTGCTGGTCCTGTTGATCTTTCTGTTCTTGCTGTTGTTCCTTCTTCTCTTTGTCTTCCTGCTGCTGATTTGAAGACTTGTCTTTCGGTAGTAGTTTCTCGATTTCCTTTAAGATAGAGTGTGCTTTTTTCTGTTCAAGAAGCGAAGCGTCAAAGTTGTTTATTGTTATAAGCGACAAAGCAACTTTCTGAGCAGAGGATGCCTGAGCCGCAAGGTTAAGAATGGTTTTACGTGTTTCAGCAGTTATGAGTTTCTTTTCAGCCTGACTCTTGGCGTCTTTCTTTTCGTCAGGTTTCTGAACCTGACTGTCAGGCGGGGGTGTTTCTCCTGTTTCCGGAATAGACTCTGAAAACCTTTTTACAAACAGCTCTGTTAAATTAAGGGCCTCATCTTGCTCTGTTTTTGACAATTTCTGAGATGGCTGCCCCTGTAGCTTATCCTGTGATGTAATGTTTATGGCGTTTGTCTGCCTTTTCAAATCTTCCTGGAGAATACTCTGGAATGCTGCGATTGATTTCCAAAACTGGTATATATTGTTTTCTGAAACTGCTGCTGAATTATAGCCGGCTGTATCCAGGTCACGTAATGCCATTGAGGAATCCTTCATTTGTGCCCTGGTGGCTTCAACCAGTTGTTCAAATGCAGCCAGCTGTTGTTGTATTTTAGGGTCGCTATTCTGCTGTTGTGACATTGAATTCAGCAGTTTCCCTTTAAGCGGTATCCATAGGTCTGCATTTTTCTTTTCCGTATCTGAGATCCTTTCCAGTGTCGTTATCTGAGAGGGCGATCCGTTCGTAAAGGCTGTTGGAATCTCCGATACAATCTGTCGTTGTGTCTGCAGCATCTGGTCTGCAATCTGTTGGGCAGATGCTTGTTCGTATTTTGCCATTAATTCTGCAGTCTTTGCCTGTTCCTGTGCTGCAGGAAGCTTGTCGAGAATGACTGCGAGATTCTTCCTGGACTGGGTTTCCTCAGGCGCAGACCTTACAGATTCCTTGAAGGCTTCTCCTGACTCGAGAAGGAGACGGGCCCTGTCGGAGATTTTTGCGTAATCCGCATTTTCTGGAATATCGGAGGCACGATAAAGAGCGGCACCAAGCGCCTTTGCATATTCAGCCTGGCCTGATTTACCTTTCTGGAACAGGTCCTTTAAGATGTCTGCCGCTTCTTTGTGCTTTTCTGCTTTGAACAAGGATACCGCGGCGTTAAATCTGAAGTCCTTCTGGGAATCTTCGGAAGCCCCTTTCAAGGCTTCAAGATAAATTTCTGCCGCTTCCTGATATTTGCCCGTCAGGTAGTACTTCTGGGCCATGCGTGCGCCTTCACGACCGGGAGGAACATCAAGGCTATGCAGTTTGTTGGTTGCGGTTGATGTCACGCCTGCTGCAGATTCTGCATCTACACTATTATTTGTCTGTGACGTTGACGTGTGAACAAGCGTTAGAAATGAAACGATCACGATGGATATTTTTTTGAGCGGCACAGATGGCGGAGTCAGATTCTTGAGAGGGTTGGTCTGTTTAGTTGTCGTAGCGAGTCGGCCTCGGCTTAGGAATGCTGCGGCAAGTAACAACAGGAATGCAGGCAACATAAAAAGCTGATAGCGTTCCACATTGCGACGCTGAAGCGTTTCTTCAATATCCAGTGCGGAAAGCCTGGTGAGGTGATTCCGATACAGCATGCCAAGAGTTGTGCTCGTCATGCTTGCTGTGCCGACCGGAATGTATGCGCCACGGGTTGCCTCTGCAATTTCGTGCATGGTTTTATCGTTCAACTTTGTGACTATATCTTTGTCCCTGTATTTCAGGAAATTACGGCTTTTTTCCTGCTCTGGTATTCTTGATCCGTTGCTACTGCCAAGGCCCACGGTGAATATCGGGATGTTATATTTTCCGGCTTCCTTGGCAGCCTCCAGTGCTTTGCCTGTGAGGTCTTCTCCATCTGATATGAGAATAATGGCTTTATGCGCGCGTTCATCTTTTTTTAGTATTTCCATGGACTTTATTATGGCATCCCCAATATCTGTTTCACCTGCGGGAGCAGAATCGATTGCTACTGCATCAAGTGCATGTCTAAGAAATGCATAATCAGTAGTGAGAGGGCAGAGTGTTAAGGCTTTTTTTCTGAATGCAAGAAGTGCGGCCCTGTCTCCTTTTAATTCCTTGATTAGGTCCATAATATCAGCTTTTGCTCTTAACAGTCGATTTGGATGTACATCATTGGCCATCATGGATCGGGACACATCAAGTGCGATAACCAGGTCTCGACCACGTTGATATATCTTCTCCTCCTTAGTGCCCCACTGCGGTCTCGCAGCGGCGATCAGGAGGAGAAAAAGGCCTGCTGCGATAAGTCCGGTCTGCCACGTCTGACGTGAAGTGTATGCCTCCGGTCTCAATTTCTTCTGCATTTCCGGGGAAATAAAAAGAGCAAGCTTTTGTTCCATCTTGCGTGATGTAAAATGCCACCACCACGCAATTACCGGCACGATCCATAGGAGATAAAGTACCCACGGGTTTACAAATTGAAGCTGAGAGTTCATACAATCCTCTTGGAAATCATCATATTCAAGCCCGCGCCTGCCGTGATAAGGCAGAGGGCTGGCCACAATAGCCATGGGAATAGTTCATTGTACTGTTCAAAAATATTTCGTTCCACTTCGGTTTTTTCAAGTTTATTGATTTCTTCCATTGCCTTTTCGAGGCCGCCTGTATCTTTGACGTTGAAGTAACGCCCGCTGGTATCCTGGGCAATTCTTTTCAGCATTTCTTCATCGAGAACAACGTTTCCCTGAACGATGGCATTGTTTCCGAACATATCTCTTTGCCGGAATGGGGCGAGGCCTGTACTGCCAATGCCTATCGTGTAAACCTTAATGTCCATTTTCCTGGCTATTTTTATGGCTTCATCAGGTTTGATTATGCCGGTATTGGATTCGCCATCGCTCAGCAGGACTATGATTTTGGACTTCAGCTCTGCATGTTCCAACCTGGTACAAGCAGTTGCCAGTGCGTCACCAATTGCGGTAAGAAGTTCTTCCTGATCGGTAACCTGACCTCTGTTATCGAGTGATGGCCTTGGAATCTCTACACCTTCAAGGACGTGGAGCAGGGCAGAGTGGTCGCCGGTCAGAGGGGCTCTTGTTGTCGCATAACCTCCAAATGTTACCAACCCTATTAGATCATCAGGTCGTTGATTGACGAATTGTCCGAAAGTTTCCTTTGCGGCGTCAAGGCGTGTACGCATTTTAGTGCCTGATGCTGTTTTGATGGAGAGGTCAAGGGCTTCCATGCTGCCAGAAACGTCCACAACAATTTCAATGCCTATGGCGTCAGTTTTATTGTGTATGCGTGAAAAAACGGTTTGTGGCCTTGCCAGAGCGAGTATAGACAGGAAAAGTCCCAGTAGAAATAAGGCCGGCAGAGATTTTGCTGCATAGATGCGAAACGAGGATGTTCCGTGATTAATAAATGAAACCGGGGCAAAGATAATTCCGCTCCGTATGTTTTTACGGAATACGAACCAGGCTGCGATGCTCAGCGGGATCAGAAGAAATAAATAATAAGGTGAAGCAAAACGGAACATCAGTTGTTTCCTCCCTTGGCGGCTTGCCTGACCTTGCCTTCTGCTGAATCGGTCTCAACATAATCTTTTGCCGTTGCCGTGGCGCGGGTTATGGCATCTGATTCCGGGTGGTAAGCAGCAAACTTGACCAGGTCCGCTGCCTCGAGAAAGGTTTTTAATCTTGTAATGATTTCTCTGCTGAATCGCTGATCATTGCTCACTGCATCCAGGAATTCCTCTGTGGTTTGTTCCGGGGCCCTTATTGAATGTTCGCGCTCGATATACCGTCGGACGATCATGGTTAGCTCGACATAGAACTCCTTGACCAGATTCTTTGTAACAAGATCTTTGGCCAGAAGTTCGGCAAGTTCCTCAAGGGCACGCTCTTTTGGAGACATTCGCAAAAGTTGGATTTCGCGCCTTACACGTTTGAAGAGCTTCCATGCGATCATTAACAGGATTATCGCGCTAATAAAGATTACCACATATGAAGCGACGGTCTTGAAGGGGGGGTATATCCATACAGGTTTCATACTTACTTCAATATCTTTTTCGACATTTCCCCTGATGACGGGTGCAATATCGAAGTTAACAGGTTTTGAAGGAAACCAGCTTGTTTCGGCTGGGGTTTTGCTTTTATCCACGTATGTTACAGGAAAAGGGGAAAGCCTGTATTCATCAGATATAACCGGGCTTAATAGCAACTGTCTTTCATAAACTGTTTTGCCGGCATGTGTAGCAGGTTCTTTGTCGAGTTTACCATTTTGAATAAACCCGATCAGCCTGTCTTCCAAGTCCGGCATTTTAACTTCTATTTCAGACGGTGAAGTTATTTTAAGTGTCAGGATGGCATCTTTATCAAGGTGTATTTCGGCAGGGTCAATAGTCATCACCACTTGGATTGAGCCTTTGGACATATCCTCTGTAAGTATCTTGGGCTGAGGATTGTCTTTTATCTTTGCACCAGTTGCCAGGAAGATAACCGAGACGCAGAGAAGCCCTGTGAATATGCCCGCTCTGCATATGAAAAGCTTGATTACCTTTTTAAACATCTTTCACCATTATGTTGAAATTATCCGCGTCCGGCCCTTGTCTGTCTTTGCCGGAAAAGTTTCCTTACATCGTCAATAAATGGTCTGCCAGTTGAAAGGGAAATGGTGTCAACTTGCAGCTTTTTGAACATAAGGGAGATTCTTTTCTGTTCCATTTCTGCATTCATTTTAAAATCATTGCGTACTGAGGATGACCCAGTATCAAGTAGTACCAACTCGCCCGTTTCGGGGTCTTGAACCTCGATGATTCCGGCATCTATTAGTTCGTTTTCTCTCGGATCAGAAATCGGACAGCATATGATATCGTGTTTCCGTGATGTGATTCGCAGCTCATTCTCGTAGTTGGAATCCATGAAGTCAGAGATCAGAAATACGACAGCTCGCCTTTTCTGAACGTTGTTAAGAAAACGGAATGCGGCCGCTATATTTGTTTTTCTGCGTGTTTCCTTCGCGGCAAGAACTTCGCGTACCAGTCGCATTACAGCGGTTCTTCCTTTCTTTTGGGGGATCGATTTTTCTATACGGTCAGTAAATAGGATCAGTCCTATCTTGTCTTGGTTTCGAATGGCGGACAGGGCCAGAAGGCACGTTACCTCGGCTGCTACTTCTGCTTTTGAGCGGGTTCCCGAACCAAAACACTGCGAGCCTGAAATATCGACAAGAAAAATGACGGTAAGCTCGCGTTCTTCTGCAAATCTTTTTATGAACGGGTGGCCCATTCTGGCTGTGACATTCCAGTCAATGGATCGTACGTCATCACCTGCAACGTATTCCCTGACCTCGTCGAATTCTATTCCCTGTCCCTTGAAAACGGAGTGATATTCACCTGACAGATGTTCGTCGACAAGGCGGGTTGTAATAACCTTGATCTTACCCACCTGCTTCATGAGCTCTTTGGTGTCAATAGGCATAGAAGATCACCACCCTCTGGATCAATACTCAGTTATGGAACTGGAATTTCGTTCAATATCCTGGTGATTATATCTTCACTTGTTACTTCTTCGGCTTCAGCTTCATAGGTCAGTATGATTCTGTGCCTGAGTACATCGAAGGCAATTTCCTTCACGTCCTGAGGGGTGGCATATGCCCGCCCATGCAGCATAGCGTTTGCACGTGCAGCAAGGTTGAGGAAAAGTGTTGCTCTGGGGGATGCACCATATTCAATCTGGTGATCTATCGGGATCTTATAATTTGAAGGTTTTCGCGATGCGAAGACAATATCGAGAATATAGTCACCAACCTTCTCGTCGCAGTATACCTGGTCTAAAACATTTCGCATGGACATAACTTGGTCCATGCTCATAACCGCGTCGATTTTAATATCTGATTTACGTGTGAATCGATTCATTATTCTGCGTTCATCGTCCTTTGAGGGGTGAACAATAACACACTTAAGCATGAAACGATCGATTTGTGCTTCAGGCAGCGGATATGTGCCTTCCTGTTCAATAGGATTTTGGGTCGCCATGACCATGAATGGTTCGGGGAGGGGATATGTGTTGTTGCCGATTGTTACCTGTCGTTCCTGCATGGATTCGAGGAGGGCCGATTGAACCTTGGCTGGCGCTCGGTTTATTTCATCAGCCAGAAGAAGGTTCGTAAAGACAGGCCCTTTCTTGGGCGAGAATGTCCCATCTTTGGGATTATATATCATAGTTCCGACAACATCTGCCGGCAAGAGGTCAGGAGTAAATGAGATCCGTTGGAATTGCAGGCCGAGAGCCTGGGCAAGAGTCTTTACCGCTGTTGTTTTAGCCAAGCCTGGAACTCCTTCGAGAAGAATATGACCGCCTGTGATCAGGGCGATAAGCATCCGGTCCATTAGCTTTTCCTGTCCAACCAGAATTTTCGCAATTTCTGTTCTCAATGTTTCGATGATTTTTGCGTGCTGACCGATAAGATCTGTAGTCTTGGCGATATCTGGGTTCATTTTTTTCTCCTCTATAGTTTGAACGGTTTATTTATATCGGAAATTAGGACTAATGCGCACAATGGCTATTATAAACGATAAGCCATCTAATACCATCAAGCGTCAAGCTGGAAGAAATACAGTGAACAACGAATCGTAAGCTTTGTCTATTTGTCGGCTTCGGTTTTGTTGTCCGATTCTTTCTTTTCTTCCTTCTTTTTCTCAAAGAGAACATCGCGGGCTGGAGTCATCGTGTCAGCTTTTTGAGATGAAATCAGGTATGTCCATTTTGACAGCTTGTCGTTAATACCCTTGATTTTCTCTTCCAGCTCCTTGCGTTCTTTTGCAGCCTCTTCAATCTTCTTCTTTTCGTTATCGTCCTTTGCTTCAGGCTGTTTTTCCGCCTGCTTTAGGGATGCTTCAATCTTGCAGAACCTGTAATCCGTTCCGTCTTTCTTTTTCCCAAGTTTAATCGTGAAAAATTCACCTTTGTGCGTGGTGACTTTAAAGATCGTCGGTTTGTCCAGGCCTGTTATATCATTCTTCAGCGAAGGATCGGCAACCTCGTCCATTTTCATATAGGTGAGTGCAGATTCAATGCTGTACATTTTGGAATCCACCGTAACCTCGTTTGTCGAGATTCCATCCAGTTCGAATCCTGCATTGTCTTTCTTGCGAACGAGCTTTGTATCTTTACGGTCGGGTCCGGTAATTAATATTTCTTTTATGTCGGAGGACATTACATTGAGAAGATCCTGGTCCAGCCAATTCTTTGAATTAAGAGGTAATTCTGAAAGGGCAGTGCTCACCAGGTATACATTCTTTCCTTCGTCTGGGGAAACGTATTGGCCGTCTGGATAACCGCCGAACTCAGCCATATCGCCTGCCGGCTTACGCATTCTGGCTTCTCCGATGAGAAGTGAAACTATCGTTGAATTGTTTTTTCCGACAAACTCGAGTTTGGTCGCGGATGTCGGTGTAAGCTTCATCGAGGCCTTTTGTTTTTCGTCGAGTTTCATGACTTGACCGATTTTCATGTCGGAAACTTTCAGCAAGTAATCCTTGAGTTTGTTGAAGTCTGCCGGATAATTGAAGCGATCCGGTACTGACCAGATGTCGTTCACCCTGGCTACAGTTGTCGTGCCTTCTGTGGAAGTAATGACAATCTTTTCAACGTCATCGGCTACAAGATCAGGGAACACGTTGTTCCCGATCACGTTTGGCTTGGATTTTGAACCATTGTCTGATGTGTTGACGGCCACTATGACCAGCACAACTGCCAGTACAATCAAAACAAGAAGATTTTTACCTTTCATGTGTCAATTCCCCGTTATTTAATATTAACGTTTTTTCTTTCGATATATTCCGTATGAAACCCCGGCAATTACAACAATAAGAGGCATCATGGCTATATTGATTGTTTTTACCTGCATTCCGAGTGTCTCTATATCACGCCTGAGGTTCTTTCTCACCGTCTTCAGTTCATTCTTGATGCGTATCTCTTCCTCTCGGAATTTGGCTATTGCCCGTTTCTGATCAGCACTTAATATGGAGCGTTGTGATTTGTCTTTCGTCGACTGCATTGATTCAAGCTGCTGCTGAGTTTGTCGCAGTTTTTCGGTGAGACTTTCTTCGTGAGACTGCCATTCGGTCCGGGCATTTTGTTCAAGAGCAAGAACCCTCTCAAATGGACGTTGGAACCGGCCCCTGGATCTTATGCCGATCATGTCAGAACTTCCGCTTATCTGCTCGACTGCATTCGCGAAGAAGCTCAAGTTGTCATTGATGGGTTGCATCGTTTTGAAGCCGAAGACCTCACCCTGTTCAACACAAAAGCGGTCATAGAGCATATCCACATCGCCAACAAGAATTACTGTACTGTTTCCTTCTTTGATGCTTGAAGTGGATGACTCCTTCTCTGCGGGCTTATCCTCTTTCTTTTCATCCTTGGCTGCCGCTTCATCTTTTGGTTTGCCATCAGGGAATGCCGTTGTGAATTTTCCTGTCAGGCGAACTGCCATGTTCAGAGGAAGAGGTTCCTTTTTGAAGCCACGGGTGACATTCGCCGGTCCCATCTGCGCCATAATCGATTCCATCAGTCCTGCTGCGTCTGTAGATGTGATGAGCGGTGTAATGGTCAGATTGCTGGATGCATTTACTTTGAACGCACCAGCGAACGGCATCATCATGGTGTTAAGCTGTGTTGTCATGATGTCTTTTCTGCTGATATTCTTGTCCCTGAGCGTAAGCCAGAATGGGCTATCCTCGATCTGGTTGTTCTGGGAGCGTATTCGTGACGCTGATCCCATGTCTGCGATCACCTTGTCTCGAGTGAATGTTACCCCCCAGGAAGAGAATAATTTCTCCAGATTAGAGGAAGTCTCTGGACGTCTGAACTGTTGGGCGGGAGCTGTTTCCATTTCTGCGACGCAGAAAGGATCGACAAACACAAGGGCTCTTCCACCGCGCAGGACGAACTGGTCGATTGCATAAAGGGTTTGATCTGGCAGCTCCTTCGGATGAACAATGATCAATGCCGAGAGCGTGCTGTCAATAGTATCAACTGTTGGGGGCAGTTGCATGACGGCATAATCGTCCCTTAGCTGTTGAAATGTCTGCCAAGGCTGTTGACGCGGCTGCTGGGGCATCATGAACTGCTGTTGGCCTGCTCCGAGGACAGGAAGGCTACCAAGAACGCCGATCACAGGCTTGTCGGGGTGAACGGCTCTGTAGATCAATCTTGTGATGTTGTATTCCAGGAGCTCTTCCATACGGGGATCCAAGTTGGGGATCATAGCTTCCGTCTTGCCGCAGGAAGCTACCAGTCCGAAATAGACAGGTGGCCCGAACATGGCGGTCTGTTGCCCCTGGATACCGTAACGTTGTGCCCACTCTTCTTCATCTGAATCCGGCTTCGGGTCATATTTCTCAATCGAAATCTTTCCGCCAGAGATCATTCGGTATTCCTGGAGTAGATCTTCGACCTTTTTTGCGTAACTCTTGAGAAATATAGGCACTTCGGCAGCACTTGAGCTGACGAAGAGTTTAAGTGTCACATCACTGTCGAGTTTTTTAATGATGTTTTTGCTTCCGTCGGAAAGCGTATAAAGCTTTTCCCCGGTGAGATCGACACGCAACCTGATGTTACTGATAATAATATTTGCGGCCACAATCATTACCAGCAGGGCAACAAGGCCTACCAGACCACCGCTGGCTTTCCATAATCCGTCTTTATTCATCGTTAGAATCCTTTGTTATTTTCTTTAAGCAGATTTTCTGTTGTTGAGAACCACGTGAGTGGCTGCAATCATGAATGCCATTACACTGATGTAGTAGATAACATCCCTGAGATCTATCACACCACGCTGAATGGACTCAAAATGTGTTATGAAGCTGAATGAAGCAATCAGTTCGGCAAGTTTCGGCGCCCATTTTGAAAAGGCGCCGGTAACAGGGTCCCATCCGGCAAGAACGAAGAGAAGGCAGAAAACAAGGGATAGAACAAAACTGATTACCTGGCTCCGCGTCATTGATGATGTCAGTATTCCGACTGAAACATATGCTCCTGCAAGTAATATCGCACCAACGTATCCGGCTGCTACCGCTCCAAGGTCGGGGTTCCCCAAGTATGATGTTGTTATTACAATGGGGAATGTCAGAATGATGCTTATAACGATGAAAGACCATGCTGCCAGGAATTTCCCCATTATGGCTTCAAACATGGTTATGGGCATTGTGAGCAGAAGTTCGATCGTGTGTGCGCGTCGTTCTTCAGCCCATAAGCCCATTGTTCCTGCAGGGACGAGAAGCAGGAATACCCAGGGTAACCAGAAGAAGAAAGGCTGAAGATCTGCTGTTTGCCTTTCGTAAAATCTGGTTACCGAGAAAGTCAGAAATCCGATTAATACCAGGAAAACTACCATGAACACATAAGCAACAGGAGCCTGGAAATATGATTTTATCTCCCGTTTGAATATGGCCTTTATATTGTTGAAACTATCCATTTGCCTTGTCCTCCTTGTCCAGCGTCAACATTCGAAATACATCATCCAGGCGTCCGGTACTGCTTTTCTTCTTCAGATCATCCGGCGTGCCGTTTGCGACAATTGTTCCGTTACTGATTATGATTGCCCTTGTACAAACTGATTCAACTTCTTCAAGGATGTGTGTAGATACAATGATTACTTTTTCTGACGCCATTTCCTTAATCATCTGTCTGACGACATGTTTCTGGTTCGGGTCAAGACCGTCTGTCGGTTCGTCCATTATAAGGACCGGGGGATTATGTAGAATCGCCTGTGCAAAGCATGTTCTTTGGCGATATCCCTTGGATAATGTTCCGAATGTCTGGTTGCGTACTTTGTCCAGTCTGCATTTCTGCAGTGTGGCATCAATTCTGTCTTTCTTTTCCTGCCCAGAGAAGCCACGTATTTCTGCGATAAATCCAAGGAAATCAGATACGGTCATAGAGTCATATGCCGGCGCGTTTTCCGGCAGATACCCGATCTGTTTTTTTGCTTCCACAGGATTGGTTGTGATGTCGTAACCACAAATGGTGGCAGTTCCAGATGTTGGGGGCAAGAAGCCCGTTATCATGCGCATGGTAGTTGTTTTCCCCGCGCCATTTGGCCCAAGAAATCCAAGGACTTCCCCCTTTTTAACTTCAAAGGAAACTCCTCGAACTGCCTGGATATCTCCAAAGTTCTTACATACATTCTTTACTTCAAGCATATACCCTCCAGTCAGATCTAATCCCTGTCTTCATTTAACAAAAAAATAGAAAGGAGCCTGCTCTGATACTTGATTTGCAACATGAATTCAAGAACAAATCGTTTCGCTCATGAACGGCGATAACAATCCAACCAAAGCAGCTTTTTTATTGTGACTTGATTTAGCAGTATCTGTGCCAGTTTGAAGAATAAACTGAATTGTCAGTATGGCAGGTTGTGTTCCTTGATTTTTCGCTGAATTGTACGTCGAGAGATACCAAGCTTTTCTGCTGTAAGTGTCCTGTTGCCCTCATACCGTGACAGTAGCTGTGACAAAATTTCCTTCTCGAGCTCTGCAAATGACAGGCTGTCGGGTATTGTAAAGGTACTGTCTGATCTCTTTTTATCCATTTCGACACCTAGCATGGGTGATTTCAGGACTGGTTCTTTAGCCATTATCACGGTTGATTCGATCACATTCTGAAGCTGGCGAACATTCCCTGGCCAATCAAAAGACTCAAGTTTCTCATAGAAAGATTGTTCAACGGACGTAATAAAACGTCCGTGTTCCTCACATGCTGTTGCGATAAAGCGGTCGGCCAATGGCCTGATATCTTCCCGTCTCTGGCGAAGTGGGGGAATATGCAGTGTAACAACCTTCAGACGATATAACAGATCTTCTCGGAATTCTCCGTTCTCTACTAGTTCCTCGAGGTCCTTGTTAGACGCAGAGATCAGTCTTACATTGATATGGAATGGGGTATGGCCACCAACCCTTAGTATTTCTCTTTCTTCAAGAACTCTTAACAGCTTGATTTGCACTGATTTTGGAGCGTCGCCTATCTCGTCGAGAAACAGGGTCCCGTCATCTGCCCTCTCAAAGGCACCCTTATGCATGCTGGTTGCTCCTGTAAATGATCCTTTCTCGTGTCCAAAGAGCTGTGATTCAAGCAGGGATTCTGTGAAAGCACCGCAATTGACTGCTATAAAAGGTCCGGAGTTGCGTTTACCATCCACGTGAAGTGCCCTGGCTACCAGTTCCTTGCCGGTCCCGCTTTCTCCACTGATCAGAACCGTTGCATTGGTGTCTGAAAGGGCACCAATCTGTCGAATAACTTCAAGCATGCCAGGCGATTTTGCTATGATCGAGGATGCCGAGTAACGGCTACTTATGGTTTTGTGCAGTTCTGATACTTCTTTGCGTAAGCGTCTGGTTTCTACGGCACGTGTGATTTTAGATTGAAGGTCATCGATATCTAGAGGCTTTGTTATATAGTCGTATGCTCCGGTTTTTAGCGCTTTGACACTGGATGATATCGAACCGTATGCAGTCATGATCAGTACCGGCATCTGGCTGTCCATTTTGATGATTTGCGAAAGGACTTCTATGCCGTCGAAATCAGGCAGAACCAGGTCGCTGAGGACCGCGTCGAATTCACCTTCCTGGAATAATTTAACACCTTCTTTTCCGGATGCGGCCGGAGTGACTTCAAATCCGGCATCCTGTATGGCTTCCGTTACAGAACGCCGACCGTCAGGATCATCTTCTATTATGAGAATTTTTGCTTTATGCATTTTCATCTGTCTTTCTATCTATTCTCTGCAACCGGAATAGTGATTCTAAAGCAAGCACCGCCTTGGATATCCAGTACTTTAATATTACCACCAGCCCTTTCGATAGCAGTTTTTGCAAGAAAAAGGCCGAGTCCTGTACCGCCGGGCCGCGTTGAAACAAACATCTCGAATATCTTCCTGTGTTCCGACTTTGCTATGCCCGGCCCTTGGTCGGCAATATCAATTAATGCATTATGCCCTGATGTTGAAATGCTTATGGATACTGTGTCGCCTTTCTTTGAGAACTGCAGAGCGTTGGTGAGAATATTGACAATTGCCCTCCGAATTGATGTTTGATCTGCGAGTACTTCGATGTTCTCCTTTTCAATTTTCTGGTCAATCCTGACGCCGGCCTGTTCATAATTCGCGGTCAGCATTTCCACGGATTCACGGATACATTCGTTAAGATTGATACGGACCGGGTTGTCAGATACGGGTTTGGATAAATACATGAATTCCTTGAAAACCTTGTCCATCCTGTTCATCGTATTGACGGCACGTTTCGCCAGTTGTGATATCCGCTCCGGCGCATCTTTTTCTCCACGGGCAATTGCTTTTTCAATCATCTGAATGTCGAGTTGCAGAGAAGACATAGGATTCCTGAAGTCATGGGCAATACCGTTTGCGAGGACACCTGCAAAGACAAAATGCTCCTGTTCACGCCTGATCTTCTCGCGTTTGATCTCTCTCTGCATCATCCATACGACGAGGATAACACAGATTGTGAATGAAATAAGTGTGGTTGCCAGGGACACCTTGAACATGGAAGCGATTGCCGTTGCGGCTGTTTCTTCCTCGCGCCCGACAGTATCTTTTCGGAGTGCGATCTCCACTGTCCTGACCTTTCCATCATCTCCGTTGAAAACAGAGTTAAATACCACAACGGGCACAGTTTCTTTCCCGACTTTCAGAATACGACGGCTGAGGGTTATCTGCCCGGCCAGGTTCGTAGGAGAGTTACTGGAAGTTGACGGGAGTTCTTCATCGATAGCCGTCATCTGCTCGTGGAACACAGTAACCCCGTCCTTGGTGACAGACACGTACTGGAGACCATTTTCCAGGGTATGCAGTCCATTGACTAACCTCGAGAATTGTTTCCATCCCGGATCGTCAGGGGATGCACTCCGGACGATGGGTTGATCGGCGATGCGGGCGGTTATAAGTTTGCCTTGTTCAAGAACTGCCCTTGTTGCTGTTGCATGGGCGTGTTGATTATGAGTGGTGCTGAGCAACCACAAACTGGTTCCCGCAAGGGCGGCAACAACACATACCAGTAATGCCGTGACAAGCGTCAGAGATATTCTGATATTTGCTGATTTGTTCTTATAAAAGCTCATTTGCCGTAGAATTAACTTTTTTTAAAGCATCAATCATGCCTGTCTGAGATATCAGGTATCAGGCTCGATTGGAAGCGCTTCTTGATCATAACATGTGGACAATTTGTCACGTTGTCGTGAAAATATGTCGCGCTAGCGGGGTTGGTTTGATGTTCTCTCCGCTGATTTGCGTGATTTCGCGAATCAAAGTTTATTCAGAGAGATGGCATATTTCCTGCAATATGAATGCAGGCTTTTTGAGGATGATTCAGTGGAAACAGAAGATAATACTATTAAGAATAGCCCCAAAAAATGGCTGACAGTCGAAAGAGTGCTGCTTTGCATTATTCTTCTACTGCAGACAACGATTCTGTTTTCGTTGTGGCGAGATGGGCAGGAACGTGAATCTAAGCCGGTTGTTTCTGACAGCAGGCCGGGGCAAGGAACATCATCTCTGACTAAATCCCGTCCGGTCCATGATGTGGTTCGCGTGCCGATGCCTGCACGTTTGGCGCATCTTCAGGCAGCCAGCCGAATGTTTGACGAGATGGACCAGATGTTTCAGGGCACCATAGGTGACTTTGGCAGAATGGGTCCTTTTGTTGACTTGGATAGCGGATGGGATTCCATCATGGCATCACCCGCTATGGACATGAAGGAAAAAGACAACAGATACGTAGTTGTTTTCAGCCTGCCTGGAGTCAGGTCTTCCGATGTGAGGGTATCTCTCGAGGGCCGGATGCTGACCGTTTATACGGACGTGAGAAGTATGGACGGCTATGGAGAACACATTGCAACATTTGAAAGGGCCGTTCAGCTTCCAGGCCCTGTTGCCGATGCCCAACTGGCTGAAGCGACTCTTACCAACGGAGTGCTGCGAATCTCTGTTCCCAAGACTACAGGGGACGAACCTTCCTCGAAAAGTAAGCGACTGCTCTAGCTTGTGGCCAGAAAATTCCAGATGTGTTCCAAGGGAATCTTGACACCCATCGTCATCACGTGCGAAAGTTACATATTAAGGGCGTGTTGCCCAAATCATTTCCGGCCTCGCGGAGGCCGGCTACAGAAGAGGAAACAGCCGTTTTCTTCTGTGGCCGCGGTCCGTGACCGCGGCAAATCAGACCATTTGCTATTTGGGCAACACACCCTTAAGGTTCTATTATATGCTAACTCGAATACGACTATTCGCTTTTACAATCGTCTGCGTTTTGGCGACATCATTATATGTAATTGCCGAAGACCAGGCGCAATGGGGACAGCGTTTCTCCCGCAACATGATTTCCGATGAGAAGAACCTCCCTGAAAGTTTCGATCCGGCAACAGGGAAGAATATCAAATGGGTTGTTGAAATTGGGACTGAGACACATGGGACGCCGATGGTAGCGGGTGGCAAGGTGTTTATCGGTACCAATAATAACCGTCCTCGCGATCCACGCCAGAAAGGTGACCGCGGGGTTTTAATGTGTTTCGACGAGAAGGACGGCAGTTTCTTGTGGCAATTGGTTGTTCCAAAGATAACCACCAGTGTGTACTGGGATTGGACAGGAGCCGGAATATGCTCTCCTGCCACAATTGAGGGCGATCGCGCTTATATTGTTACCAGTCATGCCGAAGTCATGTGTCTTGATATCAACGGCATGGCAAACGGGAATGATGGTCCTTTCAAGGATGAGGGGAGGCAGATGGTTCCGGCAGGGCAGGATGCAATAGAAGCCGGCAAGACAGATGCCGACATCATCTGGTTGTTTGACCTGATTAAAGAATGCAATGTTCGTCAGCACGATTCTGCTCACTGTTCAATCCTTCTTGATGGTCAGTTTCTGTATGTAAATACTTCCAATGGGGTGGACGATACACATCGGCATATTGCTTCACCGGATGCACCGTGTCTTATAGTTATTGATAAGAACACGGGCCGAATTGTTGCGCGGGACGATGAACATATCGGTCCTAATATTTTCCACTGTACATGGTCATCGCCGGCGCTGGCCGAGGTAAACGGTCGTAAACTGATTTTCTATGCGGCGCCGAACGGGATTGTTTACGCATTTGAGCCGATACGGACCGTTAAGGATGAAATACAGAAGCTGCAAAAAGTATGGTGGTTCGACATGGATCCTTCTTCGGCCAAGGAAAAAGTCCACAGGTTCACGGCGAACCGCGTTGAAAGTCCGAGTACAATCCACGCGATGCCTGTGTTCTATAAAAACCGGATATACTTTGCAGGTGGAGGAGATATCTGGTGGGGCAAGCGGCAATCATGGCTGAAGTGCATAGATGCTACAAAGAGCGGTGATGTGACAAAAACAGCTGAAATATGGTCCTATCCTCTGGCGCGACACAATCTTTCTTCGCCGGCTATTTATGACGGTTTGATTTATGTTGCCGAGTCTGGACGCAAAATTCACTGTGTTGATGCTGAAACCGGTAAACCATACTGGGTACATGATGTGGAAGGTGAAATGTGGGCTTCAACTCTGGCGGCCGATGGAAAAGTCTATGTTGGTACAAGGCGTGGTGAATTTATCACTCTGGCTGGCGGCAGGGAAAAGCGTGTTCTAAGTACAATTGAAATGGACAGTCCGATCAGTGGAACGGCAACAGCAGCCAATGGTGTTTTGTATGTTGTCACCCAGCGGCGACTTTATGCAGTGGAAAAAGCAGGGAAGTAATTGGATGTTCTATGTTGTTGATGAAATAGAGATCCTTCGACTCCGCTACGCTTCGCTTCAGGATGACAAACATGTGTTGGTGGTAAGTTGAGCGAGAAAATTGTCATTCTGAGGGGCCTGTGCCCCGAAGAATCTCTCTGTGAAGTACGGATCAGGCGATAGATTTCACAAGCTTTGTCATTGCTTCTTCCTGCTCTTCTATTGATTCCACCAGCTTGAACTGGCATCGGCAGCGGTCCAGATTTTGGTCGGGGCGATGTATCCTGAAGTATGTATCGCCTTCCAGGTAGTCCGTAAGGAATCGCAGACCCAACTCGAAAGTTATCAGTTTACCACTGAAGACCATGTGTTCTCGTTCGCATTTTGTCAGGAACCCGCGTGCTGTTGAAAGATAACCTTCTGCAATCGCCTTGAAAAGAGGCATTTGTATCGAGACCTTTGAGAGATTCCTTTCGTCCTCATCTTCCGGGCAAGTCATTGTTCTGACAAGGTCACCGAAATCGTAAAGGACAAGACCGGGCATGACTGTGTCCAGGTCAACTATAGTAGTGGCATGTGCTGTTTGCCTGTCGAAGATGACATTGTTCAGCTTGGCGTCGTTGTGCACGATACGTTCCGGTATTTTTTTCTTCTTTTGAAGGCCGGTCAGGACGCCTGCAATGGGTTTCCGCTTCATGGCGAAAACGATTTCCTTGCTTGCCAGCATGGCCCTGTTTTTAATGTCCCTTTCGAAAACTTTCTCAAAGGCCTCAAAACGCTTCTCGGTGTTATGAAAGTCAGGAATGGTCTCATTCAGCCGTGGGGCAGGAAAGTCCGAGAGATCGCACTGGAACTTGCCAAAAATGGAAGCCGCAGAATGCACTATGTTCTGCTTGTCCGGTTTGTCATATGAAGTTCCGCTGATGAAGAGATATGAGCGCCAGTAATTACCCTTGTTGTCGTGGTAGAGCGGTTTTTCGTTTCTTGCAGGAATCAATTCCAGCGGTTTCAAAACGCTGCCGGACTCGTTCCAGATGGCATGAAGGTGGGTCAGGATTCTTTCGAAATTGGACATCAGGGAAACGGGATCTTTGAACACGTGGTGGTTGATGCGCTGAAGGACTAGGTGGAGCGGTTTTTTATTACGTTCGAAAGTGAGCAGGTAGGTGTCGTTGATATGACCGTGGCCGAGCCTCTTTGCACCCGCAAACTTGCCGGGCATCTGGAAGTGGCGGCTTACCTCTTTCACGTTGTGCTCGAGCTTCTTCATGGCAATACAGTTATAGATTTTGCATTAATTGTCTAGTCTGTATTACGGGGATATCGTTGTTGTAGATCTGGGGTGAAGATGCAGGAATACCTCGCATTTTGTGCGGAATGCTTTCACTTGATATTGCCTCATTAGCTTTGTTGTCGCATACGGTGCGTATACGTATACAGCCCCGCATGCGAACGCCTTGCTTCTGAGACTATTTGGAGTGCGGCGGCTTGACGCCGCTTTAGCGAGCAGCATGCCTGCATGGGTGTGGGAAAAGTGAGAAATTAACCTTAAAAATATGTTTACATAAATATACATTAGTGTATATTTATAGTTATGAATATTGATAGCCTTATTGCGCTGACCGGAGGGTTGCCGTATTTCGACCTGCAGGCTATTGCGCAGTTGTCGGGTGAGCCGCGGCATACACTACGGGTTCAACTTTGCCGATGGGCAAAATTGGGTAAGATTGTGCCGTTGCGTCGAGGCATGTATGCCCTTGGGACAGGATATCGCCGTCATTCAATCAGCCCTGCAGCCCTTGCAAACAGGTTAATTTCACCCTCTTACTTGAGTTTTCAGTGGGCACTTGGCTATTACGGTCTCATTCCTGAAATGGTTATAACTTATACCAGTGCTACAACGCGTATGCCCCGCACGTTCCAGAACGAATTCGGTAAGTTCAAATATAAGCATATCAAGAGGGATTTCTTCTTTGGTTATCAGGCCGTTGAAATAGACCATCAGCAGGTTCAAGTGGCAATGCCGGAGAAAGCTTTGCTGGATTTTTGGCACAGCGAACCGGGTGAATGGACTGAAGAACGGATGGATAGCATGCGATTCCAAGGATTTGACATGGTTTCCTTGAAAAGACTGGAAGAGTTTGCCAAACGATGGGATTCGCCGCGCCTTATTCGTGCAGTCATCAATTGGAGGGTGTTTGTTAGGATGGAGACGAAGGGAGTTAAAGTGTTATGAACGACGAAGCTGTCTCATTGGCAAGAGGCGTGGCCGATCCTGCAAAACGTATGAATATCCTGAGAGAATATCTCCAGGCCCTGATCCTGCGTTCACTGCACGAAAGCGAGGCGTTCAAATGCCTGGCTTTCGTTGGCGGCACGGCTCTTCGCTTTTTGTATCAGTTGCCGCGGTTTTCGGAGGGTCTTGACTTCTCGCTTGTAAAGTCCTCTGGATATGCGCCTGCCGAGTGGATGACAAAGGTGAAAAGAGACCTTTCCCTGGCGGGGTTCGATCCCCTTGTAAGTCTGAATGATCGCAAGACTGTGCATGTTGCATGGATCAAGATTGCTGCTATCTTGCAGGAATCGGGGTTGGCGGCGATGTCGGATCAGAAGCTGTCTATCAAGCTTGAGATCGACACGAAACCGCCCAAAGGCGGTGTGACACTGAATCAGGTTGTCGAAAAACACAGGATGTTCGTCGTGCGTCACCATGACCAGCCGTCACTGATGGCCGGCAAACTGCACGCGTTGATCACGCGGAAATATCCCAAGGGGCGTGACTGGTATGATTTTGTCTGGTATCGAGCGGTACGACCGCCAATTACTCCTAATCTTGTGTTGCTTCAGAACGCACTGGATCAGACACATGGTAAGGGTGTACTGTCTGCCGCCGACTGGCCGGGTCACATGACACGCAAAATCGCAACACTGGCTATGGCCAGGATCAGAGGGGACGTTGAACCGTTTCTTGAACGCTCAGATGACGCGGACCTGATCACGAAGGAAAACATTCTGGGACTACTCCCGCATTCTTCAACAACCTAACCGCCTGCAGTCTATAGGCGGATGAGGATGTCTGGGTGTGTGGAAGTGTGGGGAAAGGGCGGAAGACTGTAGGCTGTTAGTACCTTAACCAGCAGGTTGGTCCTGCATTCATCAATCGGAAATCGACATTCCGCAATTTCTTATCGATGCACTCCCTCACGCCAATACTCCCGAAGGCGCTTCGCCGGAACTGTCCCATACCCCTCACATCTTAAATCTGATGGTAGGGTTAGACCCCATAGCATCAACTTGTCCAATCGAATACCCTGTCCACTGAAAGAGGTATATTAGTCACAATTTATGCGACACATCTGGAAGTGTGGCGCTTGTTGCGTGTTTGGAGGGCGATTTAGAACGCTGAGAATGATTGTTAGTATCCAACGAAGGAATGGCATCGATGTCTGACAGGAAGAAAATACTGGTCATAGACGACGATCCGGATGTACGGCAAATAATAAGAACAGTTGCCGAAAGATATGGATTGGATGTGGCAATAGCTTGCGACGGCAAGAAAGCACAGGAATCTCTGCTGGAACTGGAACAGTATTCTGCTGTTTTCCTTGACCTTCTTATGCCTTATGTAAGCGGATGGGAAGTGCTTGACTCAATCAAGAGCAGTCCCTTCGGCGAGCAGATGCCAGTTGTCATAATTTCAGGTGCGCCAATTTCCGGGAAGGAAAAAGAGAATCTTATGCAGAAAGTAACTGCGTTTGTGAGCAAAGAAACATTCAGCTTAAAGGTTTTCGAGGAACTGTTCCGGAGTGTCATGGATAAAATCAGGTGAATCTCCTGCCTCGAAACTATACTACTGAGGTAAAATTGTGCCGGAACATCGAATGATACTTCTTGTAGAAAACGAACCCATCAACCGGAAGTTGACTGCCGATCTTCTCCGGAGCGAGGGGTATGATGTCATCTCAGAACGAACTGCCGCAGCTGGAATAGAGATGGCCGTATGGGGACAGCCGAACCTGATAATCACAGATACCACTCTTTCTGACATGCAAGGACTGGATATCGTCAGGGCACTCAAGACGCGTGACGAAACACGCGATATTCCTGTTGTTGCGATCATGGATGAGCTGACGCAGGCCGCGAGCAGAGAGGCGATGCTGGCCGGCTGTGTAGGATGCATGACGAAAAGGTACACTTTCCCCTGTGGATTCATGAACTCATCCACTTTCATCAGAACATTGTACAGTTTTATTCCGAGTTCTGCGGTTCTTGGAGTCAGAAGCGACAAAAGGAGTAAGCTCTCCAAGGCAACGGCAAAAGCCTGCGAGGCCTTTGCCAAAGCGCTTGCCTCATTGCGGAGATCTTACCCGGAAGGCGCCCTTGTGGAACTGAATGACGGATCCGTTTGCATAGTCCGGAAACAAAACGAGGAAGCAGCCCTGCGCCCGATTGTGCAACTGATCATGGACAAAGATGGCAACCATCCGAAAACACCTGTGATGATCGACCTTCGCACCATAAGTACGCTTTCGATCGTACACGTAGTCAGTGAAGACGGTTCAGGTGCGGAGTGAAGAGAGGGATGGAGAAAGAAACCTGAAGGCTGAGACCTGAAGGGGGAGTAAAGAGAGCGATGAGCGGTGAATGATGACCATAAAATGTAGGAGCGCGGCTCCGTCCGCGCGATCCGGAGAAAGAATCGCCCGAACGGAGTCGGGCTCCTACAACAGAAGAAGAAAAATGTGACAACTTTAAATCAGGATTTTACGGGGCAGCACTGAAGATTAAGGAGAAGCAAACAACAACGCTTTTCCGCCTGCGGCGGATTAAGCGTTCCTACAGTGTAGGACCGTTTACCCCGAGTCTTCGAGGGGAAACGGTGCGGGGGACGGGGAGAAGAAGAACAGAAGAATTGTCTGGCGGCTGGACCTGTTGATTGAGATCGTCTGTGAGCAAAGTCCAGAGATGGTGGTGTGCTTCAATCCATCGGGCAATAACGAGGGAAGCGGCTCAATAGATTGTTCGGTCTGGGAAAAAGATGGTAATTTCAATTCAGCATGTTACATTACTTGCGTTAAATGTGGAGGCCAAAAGATGACCAGGGAATTCAATGTAGTAATTGAGAAGGATGAGGACGGATATTTTGTAGCGTCCGTGCCCGCTTTGCGGGGATGCCATACGCAGGCCAAGTCGCTCGATGTTCTGATGAAGAGAACAAAGGAGGCGATTGAGTTGTGTTTGGAAGTTGAGAAACCAGTTTCCAATCAGTTTATCGGTGTCCAGCGTATCGCAGTCATGGCATGAGCACATTTCCGGCGATCAACGGTATCCAGCTTATCAAAGCACTTCGACGGTTCGGGTTTGATCTCATCCGAATCAAGGGAAGCCACCACTTTCTGCGTCATCCCGATGGCCGATGCACCGTGGTTCCAGTTCATCGTGGCGAGACTATCGGTCGCGGACTTCTTGCTCAAATTCTCAGGGATTGCGAAATCACACGAGAAGACCTCCAGAAAGAAATCTGAGCAAACCATCATTAAGTCCGGCGCCTCTCTCTTTCTCATCCTCTTGGTCCTGCATTCATCAATCGGAAATCGACATTCGGCAATTTCTTATCGCTGCACTCCCAAACGCCCATACTCTCGAAGGCTCTTATCCGGAACTGCCCCATACCCCACATATCTTAAATCCGATGGTAGGGTTAGACCCCATAGCATCAACTTGTCCAATCGAATACCCTGTCCACTGAAACTGAAAGAGGAATGTTTGGAGCAATTTATGTAAACCCGGGAAATGCATGGTATTCATAGGTTTGGCGGGGTACGTAATGGAATCGTCGGGCTAAAGTGTGGAGAACGATGAACCCACTCGAAATAATCGAGACCCAGAAGGCGACTGAGGCACTAAGGGCTTCAGAAGTCCGGTATCGCCGTCTCTTCGAAACGGCCAAAGATGGCATCCTGATTCTCAATGACGAAACCGGAATGGTGTTGGATGTGAATCCGTTCCTGGTGGTGTTACTTGGTTTTTCGCACAAGTCATTTCTCGGGAAAGAGGTATGGGAGCTTGGGTTCTTCAAAGATATCTTTGCCAATCATGAGAAGTTCCTGGAATTACAGAAGAATGGATACGTCCGCTATGACAACTTACCTTTGGAAACCACCGACGGACGGAAGATCGCAGTGGAATTTGTCAGCAATGTCTATCAGGAGAACGGCCACAAGGTGATTCAGTGCAACATCCGCGACATTACCGGTCGCAAACGGGTAGAGGAAGAACTACGGGCGAGCGAACTCTGTTACCGCACCGTTGCGGATAATACCTACGACTTTGAATTCTGGATCAACCCGGAAGGTCGTTTCCTGTATGCCTCGCCTTCCTGTAAGCGGGTTTATGGCCGTGATTCAGCCGAGTTTCTGGCCGATCCTGCGTTGCTGCGCAACACCGTCCACCCGGACGATCTTGCGAAGTTCGATCGGCATGGTGCCGAACAGAAAACCAACCGGATTCCAGGCGAGACGGAATTTCGTATCTTATTACCGGACGGTACACCCCGTTGGATCGCTCATGCGTGCCAGCCGGTGTTCGACGAAAAGGGGCAATACCTGGGTTTTCGGGGCAGCAGCCGTGACATCACTGAGCGCAAGCACGCGGAGGAAAATCTAC
>Ga0156394_1071_pt1 | contig 26999 bp, 23 predicted proteins | sample RifOxyA3_FD_108038 | JGI IMG/M metagenome (GOLD analysis project Ga0156394, IMG submission 108038) | Lentisphaerae bacterium RIFOXYA12_FULL_48_11 | reverse complement strand
TGCTGCAGCCTGTAATGTCTGCTGGGCGATGGATTCTATCTGCTGCAAGGTGGACTGTATTGTCGTCAGCGATTCTGTTGCCTTATTCAGAGCTTCCTGGGCCCTGGCAATAGCCGCCGGATCCGCTCCCTGCTGGGCTGCTGCCAAAGCAGCTTTTGCAGCATCAGTCGCCTGCTGGGCTGCTTCAACCGCAATTTTTGTATCGGCAACCGCTATCTGGACATCAGCTACTGCAGCTTCCACCTTGGCTATGGCCCTCGCCTGTCCGTCAGGATTACCCAAAAGCGATTCTGCCGCTGCTTTCTGAGCATGGAAGGCCGCCTTCTGTGCAGCCAATGCACCCTGACTGGCCGCTCTCACCGCCCGATCAATTGCACTAAAAACACTGTTAAGGGAAGCAATCGCACTATTCGAGTCCGGCACATTCCCGCGCTGGAAATTACCTCTTGTGTTTGCTTCGCCAGTGTACATCTGAAGGAATGACTGCTGGTTGTTACCGCCAAAATCCGCCGCAGAACCGCGCAGTGCGCAAACCGCTGTAGGCGTCTGAAGGTAATTTTTCTTGGTACCGGCAGGACCGGCTGACTTGAAATAGGCCTTGCCTACATGCGCGGTGACCCGGCGTGCATCCTCTGTTGTCTTGAAGAAAACGCCTTTTTCTTCTTTCTTCTCAACTGTTGAAACTACCGAGAAAGGCTTAACCTTGATCTCAGCGCCATCGTTCAGCTTGATTTCGACATTACCCTGTTCAGTCTGAATCTTGTCGCCAGACGATACAGCCTGACCGGCCGCTGTTATGTCAGTAACTTTATCCCCGGACAGAATGCGAGCCACACCCTCAAATTTCTCAACCTTGCCAATCTCAAGAGCTTGCACAACTGAAGTTCCGGCCAGTAAGCATACACTAAATAGCGCCAAAATATATCTTCGCATAAATACCCCCTTATTTTTCGTGTGCAAATTATATGTTTCAGAAGCATCAAAGTCAATAGGGCACGTAAATTGATTATTTAATTGGCTTTACTGATGTTTTAGTAAGATATAAGGTTTTACTTCATTTGTTTCGTATTCGGGGGTACATAGTGAAAATCAGCATTCAGTTGTTAATAATATTTATTGCCTGCTCTCTCCAGTTGTGTGCTGGGGCGGAAATTCACAGTGCAATCAACTCCGGTGATCCTGAAAAAGTCGCCGCTGTAATCAACAAGGATTCAGCCTCAATCAACCAGGCCGACGAAAGCGGGAAAACGCCGCTTCATCTTGCTGTGGAAAAGAACGATGCCAGGCTCGTCAGCCTGCTGCTTTCAAAAGGAGCGGATTCGCGAATAAAGGATCGTTCAGGAAGGACACCGTTACGCATTGCGACAGATGCTGAGTCCATCGGATGTGTAAAGATCCTAGTTGCAAAGACAGCTACAGGTTACATAGATCCCCTTCTTGATGTTCGTCTCAAGGAAGGACAGGAAGCCCTCAAGGATGGAACACTGGCCAGGGTGAATGAAATACTCGGCCGGCTGGTACGGCTGGATCCCGCCAGCGAAGGTATTAATTTTGCCTACGGGCTTTCATGGCTGTCGCTGGGTGATCCGGCTCCGGCAGGGGCCGCTTTCGATCGCGTTCTGAACATCAATCCGAAGAATGACCGCACAAGAGTGGAACTGGCACGGGCGCGCATCATGGCCAAACGCTTCCCTGAAGCAAAAAAGGAACTGAAAAAGGTGCTCACATCCAGCCTGCCATCTGCCGTAAGACAGAGTGTCCAGGGTTACCTGGACGAAATCAACAGGGGGATCAACAAGTGGTATTATTCCGGGAATGTTACGATTGCAGGCATCTACGATAGCAACGTTAACATTGGTCCGGACTCAGATATAATCAGCATCTCGCCAGTTTCCATCTTTGGCACAACTATCAGAGAATTAAACGTATCGGACAGTTCGAAACCGGCTGATACTGTTGGACTTTCCGTATCCGCGTCAGCACGGGCATTGTATGATTTAGGAGAGCCCAAGGGCTGGCTGATGGCAACAGATGCCGACCTGTACAAGAACATACTTAAAGAAAGTGATTTCGAGACCACAAGTGTGCAAGCCGGGATCGGCCCAAAACTGATGCTCGACAGGGGCTTCATCCAGTTGCCATTCCGGACACGCTATCTCGAATATGGCGGAGATTCACTGGCCTGGATTTATGGTCTTTACCCATTCTTCGCTTATGCACCCGCAGATATGACCGGGATTTCGTTCATCACCACAGTAACAGGTGAACTGCGGGATTTCGACACACTGACCGCAAGAGACGGTGTTTATTTCTCTCTGAGCGAAATTGTACGAAAATCGTTCGCCGGCGGAAAATACAACATCTACGGCGGGGCGGAAATCATGCATGACCATACCGACTCTGCCGTATATGAATACAATGGCGCGGGACTGATCGCTGGCGCCGATGCCAGGCTCCCCTGGAAACTCAACGCTTTCGGAGAAGCACGCTATTACTATAAGAATTACAGGGAGAAGGATGTCCTGGCGCCAGAGGACAGGGAAGATAATCAGTTCATGCTTGCACTGGGTCTCTCGAAAGATATATCAGACAGGTTTACAGTCGCACTGACCGAGAACATAATCAACAACGACTCTTCGTTTGATCTTTATGAATATGAACGTTATGTAACAACTCTCAGCACAAGCTGGAGATTCTGAGGGGGAAAACATGAAAATAACAAACCTGATTTTAATTACAGCAATATTTACGGTGACGGCAATAACCTCTTTTGCCGCGGATCCTGTCGGTACTATTGTGAGTCTCACCGGAAAAGCCACCGCTACCGCCCAGAATGGGGAATCGAGAAATCTCGAACTTAAATCGCCTGTTCTCCTCAACGACAGGATAAAGACCGACGCAGCAGCCTCTCTGCAAATCATGTTCCTGGATGATTCTGTTGTCTCGCAGGGCGAAAAAAGCGAAATGACAATTGATGAATATGTTTATAACCCCAAGGTCAAGGCAGACAACAAATGCACGCTAAATCTCACCAAGGGAGCTTTTCGCGCAATAACTGCCAGGATAACCGCCCTCAATCCCGACAGGTTCAAGGTAAAGACCAGGATGGCAACCATTGGAATCCGCGGATGTGAACTTGCTTTTACCGTGAGCCAGACTTCCGAGAATATTTACGTGCTCAGCCTGCCGGACGGGAAAAGTATAAATGTGACAATCAATCCGGACACCGCCGCCGGCATGAATTTGACGGGAGTTGTTAACAAAGAAGCCGCAATTGAAATTCTACAGGCCGGAACAATGATCGCCATTCAGGAAGGCGAAGGCATCACGCAGCGCTTTATCACACCACAGGAAGCAGTTGACCTTATCGAACAGCTCACAGCCCCTGACGGACCAGCCGGCAACCCGCCGCCTCCGCCGGACGAAAATACCAGCGCAATCATTGAGACTGTCGTCAGTGAAATAACTGATCTGGCCAACCAGGAATTACTGGAAGATATACAGCAGGATATCTTGACGGAACTCCAGAATCTCCCGCCTGAAACCGTGGAAACCGCAGAAACAATATTGGAAGAAGTTATATCAACCGCGGCATCTCTCGAATATACACAACTTGGAACCGGCACCGACTGGGAATGGGGAGTCTGGGCATTACCAGCGCAGCCTCCTCAAATGGCCGATTTTATCGGTCATGCCGTGCTTACTCCCGGCGATGTAGCATCCCTGTCCATTGGCCTCCAGCGTTTTCTCATGGAAGGTCCTAACACTGCCACTGCCGCCATTATCAAATATGGCGGTTCATCGTATTATGTCGACGGCAACTGCACCGCACAGGTAATGATCGGAATGGGCAGTGGAAACTCCTGGCAAGTTGTTGGTTCTGCAATGGATACGGGTGAATCTATCAGCCTGAATTACTTATTTGAAGGGAGTATTGTCGGAGGAGTTCTTGTTGCAGACCCGATCGCTGGCGGTAATTACACTCTCACTGGCATTGGCCCTGGATATACTGAAGCCGACATTAATACTCAGACCATAAGTGCAAACCTGACCGGTACCGGATCCGTAAATCCGCCCACCGGCATAATCGGACATTTTACCATTACTCACGATGGTGGAGCAACAATTGTTACGGGTGGATTCGGAGCAGATCTGGGCGGAATGCCCTGATTATCGTTGACTTAAACATACGGGGCGGCTTTCTCAAGCCGCCCCGTAAAGTTATTGTCCTTTTTATTCGCAGGAAAAATCAGAGTCTATTTCCCGAACGAATAACGAAGGCCCACAGCTGCCGCGCTGTAGACGTCAAATCCCGGATAATCCTTGCCATCGTCCGGGGTACCTTCCCACGCTGTTGCAGCCAGCATGACATTCACATAGAGCCTGAGATTCTCCATGGCTTCGAATGAGACTTCCGGACGAATCCTCAGCGAATGCGCATCCAGTTCGGCGCTGCCAACCTGGTGGCCTCCGGGAATCGCATCATATTCCCATGTATATTCCGCTCCGGTGAAGAAAGTATAACCAATGCCAACGCCAAACGTAATCTTGTCGCCAAAGATAAGATTCAATTCAGCATCAATACCGGTGGCCATCGCACCATTTGCGATACCATTAATATCCTGTTCGACCAGCGTGCCACCCTCATACTGATCAATTACTGCATCAGTAATATCATATTCAAAATTCCTGTATCCCAGACGCAGGTTGGTTGAATTCCTCCCGCCAAGACGTACATACGCGACATACTCGGTTCGCTCCATCTCAAGCGTTCCATCACTGTCTTCATACTCACCATCAAATTCATTCTTGCTGGTGGCATATTCCACACCAATCGCAAACGGAGTATCGTTGAAACGATATTCCAGGCTCCCGCGGGGATTGGCTGCAGAAGATTTTACTTTGATTGTCGCATCGTCATACGTGAACTTACCAGCGGTAAAAGCATCGCTGACATCAACGATCACTTCCGCACTGGCAACCGTTACCATCCCAACCGACACTGCAAGCACACCTAAGATTTTCTTCACTAGCTCTCCTCCTTTTCTTTCGTTGAACCAAACACCAGGACAACTGTTTTAAAGTAATATTCTTTAATCCTTTAAATCAAGATTTTAAACTATCTCTTTAGATTGGCGGGTTATCGGCCATAAACGGATTAAGAACAGGCTCTTGGTTAAATTTGCTGGCTTTTTCGGTGGAATTATGCAATATTTACGTTTTAATCAACACTCAAAGAGGAGAAAATGTATGAAGAAAGTCGTGATTGGATTGATGTGTGCAGGGTTGGTATTGTCTTTGACCGCTTCCATCGCCAGCGCCGCAAAGACAACCGGCAGAACCTCGAAGAAATCCGTACAAAAAGATGATATGCAGAGCCAGGAAGCATCCATGCTTGGCGTGGTTGAGCTGAAAGACATAAAAGATAAGGATGGCAAAGTAATCCAGAAAGCTTTCTTTCTTGTCGACAGCAAAGGCAAAGAATGGAAGTTGCCGCCCAGCTCCAAGGTCAAGAATTATGCAATCTTTGAAGGCTTGAAAGTTAAACTTACCGGCATGCAGCTGGGATCAGGAAGCCTTGTCTCCGTGAAGTCCATGGATGCTATTGACAAGGCCGCTTTTGAAGCAAAACAGGCGGAGATTAAAGCCGCAGCTGATGCAAAGAAGGCAGCAGCTCAAAAGAAGTAACAATCAAATATATCTTCTTATAAAACAGACAGGGCATGCCGGATCCGGCATGCCCTGTCTGTTTTATGAACACTCTGAATATACGTGTTAGAAATGATAAGTCATACTTCCGCCGATAGTGGCAGAGTTAATATATTCAACCTGGCATCCAATCGAAAAATTATGGGCAAAATAGATGTCAACTGCACCAAAGACACCTACCGATTTCTCTCCCCTGAATCCGGAATCAGACCCGGATAACCCGTCAATATCACCATCGATCAGGGAAAACACCGGTCCCGCGGAAATTGCAAGACTATAGGGAACTTGCTGCAAATTATCGGGGGTATCGGAGAAAATCTCGTAGCAAACGGGTATAGCCAGGTAATATTCCATCCAGTACCCGTCAATACCTTCATCTTCTTCATCAATCTGATGAGTTGAAAACTCTATCACAGACTTCAAGGTTAGGGTGCCAGTCATGAATTCCGGATCCATAATTTCCGTCCGCCATAAATTCCCCTGCAATCCCGCAGAAAACTTCAAGTTGTTATCCCCGTATTCAACAGCATCCGAAGATCTGAATTCCGTACTTCCTGCAGTTGCAAAGACTGTCAGCCAGTCGGCAACATCATAACCTGCAAATAACTCAAAAGTTCTGGCTTCTATCTCTTCGGTTTGATCATTGTGGCTGAATTTTATATCGCGATTCATCCATTCGGCGCCAAGCCCCACACTCCATCTCTCTATCGAACCAACCAGCGCCGAATCCCTCACGCCAACCCCCGCAAGGGGCCCACCGTAAGAACTGATACAACAAAACCCCGCCGCCATAACAGATACCAGCCAGATTCTAATGTTCATGAGTAATCTCCTTTAATCATGTAAACTCGCCGAATCCAGAAGATTTTAAGCAGGGCATCAAACCAAATACAAGTTCACATTGCTAATAGGTTGTAATTCAAGCGCATCTGCAATTTGGTGCATTTGTTTAGGGCCTGCTATTGCCAACGGTAGAAGACGTGTCGCGCTCTTGGGATTAAATCGGTAGGGCGGGGCTGCTAGACCCGCCGATGATCTCAGCAAAGGTTGGGTCCACAGCCGAAATAGATCGAGGCCGCTCGTGGTGAATCCTCGCGATGAACCGGCGCGTAAAAGACGATTGCTTTCCAAGCCGAAGTAAAGCCACCGACCCGGAGCCAGATCTTTCAGGGCAAGAAACATAACCTGATGTAGTGCGGCACTGTGTGCCGCAACCGCCGCACACCAGTCTCCGTCTAAAGACTTCCGCCTTCGCTAAAGCTACGGCGTGACAAGACGCCGTAACAAGCAGTGCGGCGCTACAGTTCTTCCCGGCCTCTGTTTCAGAGGAGGAGTGTCGTGACTAAAGCGCGCCGGCTTTCCGGGTTTGACCGCGGGACAAACACCAACTACTATCTTACATTCTTGTTACATCGATCTGATTATAATGACAATATTGTATCTACCAGTTCCTGATAAAAATACCTCTCAATACATTTATCACTGCAGGTCAGCCTGCACCCGAACACTTAAAGTCCTATATACGTGATACTTAAGACGATAATCCGGAAAAGATAGCAACCCTGCCCGATGTAACCGCCCCTGGATTTGGCATGTTGTCTGCGTATATATCTTCAATTCACAAAAAACAGGGGGGATCATTCTTCATGAGTTGGATATGGAAGAGAATTACAGGCAGACTGACAGGAATCTCATTGCTGTTCATGATAGCGGGAACGGAGCATCTCCTGGCCCAGAATACAGAACCGGCAATCAGCACTTCCAGCAATGTGGCAGCAACTGTTACCCAATCAGCAGTAAATACTGGAGATACCGTCTGGGTCCTTCTTTCAGCAGCACTTGTTATGCTTATGACGCCGGGCCTTGCATTTTTCTATGGCGGGCTGGTACGAAGAAAGAACATCCTGTCAATCCTCATGCAGTGTTTCATGATACTTTGCATAATCAGCCTGCAGTGGGTGTTCTGCGGGTACAGCCTGTCGTTCGGTCCAGACGTTTGCGGAATTATCGGAAACATCGACTGGCTGGGCCTTAAGAATGTCGACATGAATCCTTCTCCTTACGCACCAACGATCCCCCACCAGGCGTTTGCGATCTTCCAGATGATGTTCGCAATAATAACGCCCGGCCTGATCATAGGTGCATTTGCCGAGAGAATGAGGTTTTCCGCCTTCTGTGTTTTCAGTGTGCTCTGGGCAACTCTCGTCTACAACCCGATCGCACACTGGGTATGGGGTAAAGGCGGATTTCTCGGTACACTCGGCGGAATGGGTGCTGTTGATTTTGCGGGAGGAATTGTTGTACACATAAATGCAGGCGTGGCAGCCCTTGCCGCTGTTATAATTCTGGGCAAAAGAAAAGGTTTTCCCGATTCCATATCTCCTCCGCACAATCTACCTCTGGCAGCTCTGGGAGCCGGCCTGCTCTGGTTTGGCTGGTACGGGTTCAACGCGGGCAGCGCTCTTGCGGCAAATAGCATCGCTATCAGCGCTTTTCTGGCAACACATGTTGCAGGAGCAATGGCCGGGTTGACCTGGTCTGTATTAGACTGGGTCAAGTTCGGAAAACCGACAACCCTGGGCATGATAACCGGGGCCGTTGCAGGATTGGCCGCAGTAACACCGGGGGCCGGATTTGTACACATTTCCGGCGCCATATGGATCGGGTTCGGCGCCGGGATACTGTGCTGGCTGGCCGTGACTGCAATGAAAGCAAAGTTCCAGTACGACGATTCACTCGATGCCTTCGGTGTTCATGGTCTCGGCGGTCTGTGGGGGACCCTGGCCGTGGGAATCTGGGCAAGCAAGGCTGTAAATCCAAATGGAGTGGATGGTCTGTTCTATGGAAATCCGATTCAGCTCTGGCTCCAGCTCAAAGCCGTGCTGATCACCGGAACATATTCTTTCATTATGTCCCTTTTACTTTTCAAGCTCGTGGATTTCATACTTAAACTGAGGGTCAGCGAGAATGAAGAATCCATCGGCCTCGACCTGACACAACACAGGGAAGCCGGCTATACGCTCATAGATTAGAAATAAACACAGGATATAACTTCCATGAAATACATCATTGCCGTAATTCAACCTGACAAGCTCGATAACGTTTTAAAACTTCTAACAGAGAAGGAAATCCACCTGGTAACGGTTTCCACCGTTGCCGGACGCGGCCGCCAGAAGGGCATTGCAGAAGTTTATCGCAGCCATAAGGAAGCTGGAAGCCTCCTTAGAAAAGTGAAACTGGAGATCGCGGTCAACGACGATTTTGTACAGGCAGCGATTGACGCCATACTGGCCGGCGCAAGAAGCGAACATATAGGCGACGGCAAAATTTTTGTCCTGGACCTGCCCCGCGTAATAAGAATCCGGACCGGCGAGGAAGGCTCAACTGCTGTCGGATAAACAGGTTCAAAACAATACAAGCAAATGATGTGACAAAATGAAGGTATTGGTACTGCAAAATCATCCCTGTGAGGATGCCGCCAAGGCAGGCACAGCCTTTGAAGAATATGGCGCCGAAATAGAGGTCATTGAATGCTTTAAATGCAAACAAACACCGATAATCGCCGGAGACGCACTGCTGGTTCTCGGCGGTCCGATGAATGTTTACGAGGAACAGAAATACCCATTCCTTCGCTGGGAGACCACAATGATACGCGAATGGGCAGAGGAAGGCCGACCAATCCTTGGCATCTGCCTGGGCGCACAACTGTTAAGCAAAGCAACCGGTGGTAAAGTTACAAAAAACATTACCCCGGAAATCGGCCACTTCGAAGTCGAACAAACAACTTCCGGCAGGGAAGATCCCATATTCACCGGTATCAGAAATCCTCTACCGGTTGTCCAGTGGCACCAGGATACCTTTTCCGTTCCAACAGGAGGAACCCTTCTGGCCAGCGGCACCTCTTGCCAAAACCAGGCATTCAGAATATACCGTGCCATTGGCCTCCAATTTCACCTCGAAATAGGCCGGGACAAAATGTCTTCCTGGATGAAAGAATATGTCAGCGATACCACGCTGGCCGGGATAGATACTGACGCCATCTTGAAGGAATTCTCGGGGAAAGAAACTTTATACGCCGACATCTGTACCAAGTTAGTGCAGAACTTCTGCCGGTATGACATTGCCGATGCCTTGAAAAGGAAGTTTTGACAGGTTCAAGCTGCTTAGGGCGAAACACTTATCAGCCAGTCCAGCGCCCGCTCAAGTACGCATGTTTCATCCTGTACACGCGACATTATCTCATCACGCTGTCGTCGATACACATCATACACCTTGCGCGCATCCTCTCCCATTTCATGCCCGGAGAACAGCTCTTTTTCTTTTGCCCCGAAATCGAGGTTTGACTGGATGGCATTTGGCTTGATGTGCAGATCTATCTCGTGGTTTGTCAGCAGCAACCTTTTGCCGTCCCGGCCATCACGAGCCAGATTGCACGCATCGAGATACCAGGTCTTTGATTGAGTCAACGAATCAACTTTAAGCAGTTTCAACAGCTTCTTCTCTGTCTCAAAGAGCTGGCAGACATCATCCAGCGGAATGCTGAAAGTACGAAGTGAAATGATCGTCTGCAGAAAGATTATATAAGCATTGGAATAACCGTCACCGCCGGCCGGGATATAAAGGCCCAGCTTGGACTGAAGATTATGGACATATGGGCCGGACTTGCCGAGCAAGTGACACATCTCGGGAAACGTTTTACCGTTTCGTGGCATATCTTTACGAACACCGGTATTATCTTTGTAACCTTTTCTCATCTTCTATGCATTCCGTAACAGTATCGCATCTCCGGCTTTCTCTGCCAGATTCTGATTAATTCCGCCGAACTTATCAGGGAATGTCCATCCGTTACAAGATCGAAACAGGCACGGTATTGTAATTTTGGGAATAATTCAGAACGGTATTTGGAAGAATACGCTGATGACAGCGTACGCTACAGATCGGAAGAATGCGTTGTGGACAACACACGCTTCTTGTAGAGTCGGCTGCCTGCCCGCCGAAGCTTCTCAGCAAAGGCTGGGTCCACAGCCGAAGTGTCGTGACAAAGGCGGTCCGGCTTCACCGCAAAATGCGACCCGCTCCTCACTACCCACAAATATGATTTACTCCCGTTGACTTGTAGAAAAAATCCTGATTCTATCTCTCAATCATGAAACTGCTGCCCTCAGGCAAAGATGAATACCTTCGAATTCTCCAGAGATGGGGTATCATCATTGGCCTGTTGGGATTTCTCATCTGGTTCATGGTTTCAATGCCGGGCCAAACCTATACAGGGCGGCTAAATCAGCTTTCGGATGAAGAAATCATTTTACGCGATAATTTCAAAAGCCATGTCTGCATGTTAGCGGAGAAAATAGGTCCAAGAAGCGTTTCTTCGCTCAACCAGCTCAATGCCTCCGTAAACTATATTAAGGAACAATTCACAACATTCGGTTACACGGTTACAGAGCAGAGATTTCAGGCCAGAGACATAGAGGTGTGTAATATTATTGCCGAAATCCGGCCGGTAAATGCTCCGGAAGAAATCATTGTCGTCGGCGCACACTATGACTCCGTTGCCGGAATGCCGGGAGCTAACGACAATGCATCAGGAGTCGCCGCTCTGCTGGAACTGGCCCGCATGATGAAAAAATCCCCTCCACCGCGGAAGCGAATAAGATTCGTTGCATTTGTGAATGAGGAACCACCTTTCTTCCTTACGGAGAAAATGGGCAGCTTTGTGCATGCAAGGGAAGCAAGAGACAACGGAGAGAAAATTACAGCAATGTATGCTCTCGAAACAGTCGGGTATTATTCCGATGCAGAAAAAAGCCAGCATTATCCTCCTGTCTTTTCCCTCTTCTATCCGGATAAGGGTAATTTTATCGGCTTCATAGGGAACCTTCGATCACGTCATCTTGTGCGCCAATCTATTAATACGTTCCGAAAGACAACCTCATTCCCTTCAGAGGGTGTGGCAACTTTCGGATGGATCCCGGGCATATTCTGGTCAGATCACTGGTCTTTCTGGAAACACGGATATCCTGCAATAATGATTACCGATACTGCACCTTTTCGCTACCAGTTCTACCATACGGATAAAGACACACCGGACAAACTCGACTATGAGCGCATGGCACGAGTAGTCAACGGCCTGTTCCCCGTCATTCGTAAAGCAGCGGAATGAAACCGTACAATGGCAGTCATGCTATCTGCCTTAATGCCTCATATAAAACTATGCCGACCGCTGTGGCCAGGTTGAGCGACCGGACTGCATCATTCTTCATGGGGATTGCCAGGACCTTATCGGAATGGTCCCTCATAATATCACCTGGTAACCCCCTGCTTTCCCCGCCGAAGACAAGCGCATCACCCGGCTTGAATGAAACATCCAGATAGCTCCGCTTCCCGCGCGCACTGAACAGAAAACACCTTTCCGGTTTAAGGGCCGACAGAAAAGACTCAAAATTGTCATGGCGAACCAGATCTACTGACTCCCAGTAGTCCAGCCCAGCCCTCTTCAATTCGCGGTCTGTCAGCCTGAAACCAAGAGGTCCCACAAGGTGAAGCGTTGAACCGGTGGCCGCACAAAGCCTTGCAATATTCCCGGTATTGGGAGGAATTTCAGGTTCAACCAGCACCACGTGAAACGGTTTCTCCGGCCATCTGTGTTTATCTGTACTCATTGGTCAACCGGACTTCTGGCCTGTTTCAAGCCATTTGGCAACAACCCTGTCACAGAAATAATCCACCTTGGGATTTACTTTCTTCTGGTCCGGATGCTTCCTCATCCATTCTACTGATTCAGGAATACCTTCTCTGACCGGCTTCCTGCAGACAAAATCCGGAACAAATTTCTTTATCTTTGAATTGTCAAAAATAGCCGGCTCCGCCTTATCGCCCTTAAGCCAGCAAGTAAGTTCGGGGAAATTTTCACATATGAATTCCAGCGGGATTTTCACAATATTCGGGTTCTTCACTCCGACCGCAGCGGAAATCTCATCGTAGATCTTATGCCACGGGAGTGCTTCATCACTTGTTATGTGAAAAGTCTCCCCGATCGCCAGGCTGTTACCAACCAAACCTGCGAGACCAACTGCAAAATCGGTTGTCGCGGTAAGCGTCCATGGATTCTCGCCATTGTTATGCATGTAAACAGGTCGTCCTGCCTCAAGTCGTGCCGCGAAGGCATACCCTGCGCTTGAAACTGGATTTGGAATCCACAGCTTCGAATATGTATGCGATGGCCTCACTATTGTAATCGGGAACTTTACAGAGTGAAATTTCTCCATCAGCCAGTTCTCACATTTTTCCTTGTTCTGAGCATAGTCGGAGTATTGATTGCCGACCGGGTTATTCTCAGTGATGGGCAGGCTGCGATGCGGCTTGGCATAAACCATCGTCGTACTGATAAAAATGTACTGCCGGATACGCCCGTTCAGAACGGCAAAATCAATCTCCAGTTCGGGAACAAAATAACCAAGGAAGTTTATTACGACATCAATCTCAATGCCTTTCAATGCATTCCTAAAAGCCGCGGCATCCTTCCTGTCGGCAACGATCGACTTGTATTCTGCCGGGACCGGGTTGGTGCCACGAGTTAAAACCATTACCTCGTGACCACGCCGGTATAACAACTCGGCGCAATCTGATGAGATATTTCCAGTTCCACCTATAAGAAGAATTTTCATAACTTGTTCATCATCAGAACCGGTCTTCCTTCACAACTTTACCATCCTGAAGTGTTATAACACGATTGGCGAGACGACCCAGTGAAAGATTGTGGGTTGTGACAAGTATACTTATGCCTTTATCACGGACAAGATGCCCAAATAAATCAAAAATACTTTTGGAATTCTCCGAATCCAGGTTACCTGTCGGTTCGTCAGCAATGAGGAGCCTCGGATTAATAATCAGGCCGCGCGCAATCGCAGCCCTCTGCATCTGTCCGCCTGAGAGTTCATTCGGCAGATGTTCTGCACGGTCCTCAAGCCCGACCTGGCCCAGGACTTCCATTGTAGCCGCGCGATCAGGTTGTTTCCGGAGAAATAACAGCGGTAGTTCAACGTTTTCCGCCACGGTAAGGGTCGGCAACAGATAAAACTTCTGAAACACAAAACCCATGGTCTTTCGGCGGACACCGGCAAGCTCATCCTCGGAAAGCCCCTCGACAGAAACGCCTTCAACCAAAAGAGAACCGCCCGTGGGAGCATCAAGACATGAAAGCAGATGTACAAGCGTGGTCTTACCGGAACCAGACGGGCCAAGCACCGACACCATCTCGCCAGATCTGATCACAATGTCAATACCGTCAACCGCCTTTACAGTTTCGCTGCCACGCTGGTAATAGCGCTTCAGTCCAAACCCCTCTATAATGGTCTTTCCCTTTTCCATGTTTCATTCTATCCGCAGATTACACTGATTTTCTGAATCTTATCTTCTGATTGGACGTTCGGATTTCTTCTTCATTCGATATTCTGCATTCGGAAATCGGCATTTGTTTTTCTATTCCCCTTCGCGTATCGCATCAATCGGATGCATCGATGCAGCTCTCCAGGCAGGATAAAGTCCGGCAAAAAAACCAACTATCACAGCACCGGCCATGACACCGGTAATTATCTGCCAGTTAATGAGCACTATGCTGCCCTGTACCCCCAGATTGATCAGCTTCTTAATCGCAGCCTCAACCAGCCGCGATCCGGAAATGGCCACAAGAGTGCCGGTCACAGCACCGATAATACAGATGACCAGCGTCTCGATCCAGATCAGCTGAAAGATGTCGCCGCGGAATGCCCCAATGGCCTTCATCACTCCTATTTCACCAGTACGCTCGTATACACTCATCAGGATGGCATTTATGACGCCAATCAACGCGACAAGAACTGCAATAATCGTCACCGCTGCAATCATCGTCTGGGCGGTACCGATAAGCATTACGAGAGTACTCTTCACCTGCTGAAGGCTTACAACCTGTACCGAAGGCAGGCTAAGCCAGCGCGACTCAAATTCCTGCAACTTGGCACCGCTGAACTGTTTCATTTTAATGCCCAGTATCGTCAGTTCATTCGGGCGGTTGAAAAGCTTCTGGGCATTTTTCAACGGTAGAAAAACTGTACCATCATCCTGGGTGCCGGTACGCTTCAGGATACCCGCGATCCTGAAAGTCTTCTGGATGGACCGGGCAGCACCCTGTGGTGAAATAGTGGCAAGAAACTTGTCTCCAACTTTCCGCTGTTCGTAAGTGGCGGCTTCATATCCCATCACCACCTCATCTTCCGAATCAACCTTGAACCATCTCCCGTTCTCAAATCCTGTACCCGTTTCAAATTCCAGCCACGGTTTCATCTCCATGTAACTCTGAACATCAATCCCCGCAATGATGGCAAATGCACTCCCTGAATCATCCCGGATACCACTGCCTTCTTTCTCCGCTATTCCTATGAAAACAGGGGTGATACTTCCAATGTCGGGATCATTGCGTACTTTCTCGTATATCTCGGAAGGCAGGTAAAGCAAACCTGTACCGCCCTTCAACATCATGGTGGCCGCTTCGTAAGGGCAGCCTTTTGACATGATCATCAGCTGAAAACCAAGCCGGTCTATGCTTCTCTCTATTGCATTACGGTAACCAAGATTGAAGCCGGCAAGACTTACAGCCACTGCAACGGCAAGCGCCACCCCGGTAATGGTAAGTATCGACCGCACCGGTCTCCGCCGCAGATTCTTAAATGCCATGGAAACAAATCGCATATACACCAGTTACTTTTTTGAAAATTCAACACCTTCGCCGGCAAGCTGGTATTCATCGCCCATCTTGATCATCTGGCCTTCCACAGCAGCATAGTTACCAATATTCTGTGGAAGTTGAGGTGTCACGGAACCCATCTCAACTTTAACCTGGCTGCCATTCCCGTCATCAAGATAAAACCAGCAGCCCGCCGCCGGACACTGGCGAACAATCTTACCTTTAATCCGTATTTCTCCCCCGGAAAAACCCGATGGATTCTTTGCGATCTCTCCTATCTGTACTTCCTTCGCTCCACGGAAAGCACGCCCATAATGATCAGGTCGTGTAACACGCCAGCCGATATACAGTATTCCTGCCAGAAGGATCAGGCCACATATTGTCAGAATTGCTTTCATTGCTTCTTCTCCAATGGTTTCACAGCTTCTTTCTTCTTCTCAGCAAGCACTTCCTGGGCTCTTTTATAGAAAGGTTCATCTTTCTGCTTATATACGAACATGTCCAGCAATATAAGATTCTTGCGAACTCCGCGCAGTGTTGATCTATAATCACTGTCATTCTGGCCCGATGGAATCGGGTTCTTAATCCCGGCTACCTTATCCTCTGTGGAAGCAGGTTCTACTTTTGAAAAATAGTCGTGTTTATAGAAATCAGCAAGCGTCAACCCGTTGAACTGGGAAAGAAATTCTTTTTTCTTCAGCAGCTTTGCCACGGTACTTTCGAGGCGCTGAAAGAAAAAACGGGACATCGCTCCTGTTTGCGGGTTAACCGAGGCAAATATCTGGATCACTCCGCCCTCTCCCGGAACATTCACACCGTGAACGTAGCCGATTACATTATCACCCTTGAAAATCGTATAAACTGTATACGGCGTTTCATAGGTTTCATAAACAGGATCAAGGTCACTGCCAAGACGTTCTTTCAGCTTCTGGAAAAGTTCCCTGCCGTCCGCCATCTGATCCAGCGCTTTTACATCTTCCCGGTAAGTGCTCATTTCAGGGAAGAGATATTTCAGGTCCTGCGATGGATTACTCAGCGTACAACCCACCGCAGCATGGGCACCGGATACCTGCCATATAAGATTTAAAAGCAGTGCAAAACAAAAAGCTTTCTGCATGAAATACTCCTTACCAGTAACGGTAGTATTGTACCGAAACAATGACATCCCTGGCCCCCTCCTGCTGTTCTATCTGATCTTCCACGTTCAATTTTACCCAATGCAGGGTCGTATTGCCTATATCATTTCTAAAGTACCAGGTAAATTCACCAAACAGCGATGAGTCCGCAGGATCGGACTCGGAATCCTGCCAGAACCGGCGATACTGTGTCGCTACGCCCCACTTGCGGGACCGGTTGAGATAATCAACCTGGTAAAGCTGGCTGAATATATCCGCCTGTTCATCACTTCCCGCGCTCAACTCCGTTGAAACTGACATTGTTCCGCCCGGTACAATATGGGAGTAACGTCCATCAAGACCTCCTCGAATCGTATCAACAGTCTCATGCTCATCACGTTCCTGCATGGAGGACAAAGTACGCATGGTTGTGTGTCTGAAGATTCTCTCTCCACTCATGAATGATATTCCACCTTCCATGCCGAATTCGTTCAAGTACCTGCTGCCAAGGCTAAGTCGACCCGAAAGCAAACCATCCTGCCCGTCGAAAGAAATGTCGTAACCCGATCCAAGCAGGTAGGAAATATTGTAATCAATATCAGGCGTAAGTGAGCCCCAGAACCCTGCACACCAGTCGCGCTCAAAGCCGAAATTCCGGTCATTCGAGAGTTGTAACAATGTTCCATGCGTATCGGTCTGCAGGTTTAAACCAAAAGGCACATAAAATCTTCCTGCACGGAAGTTAAATCGGCCGACATTGCTGCCACGAGCCTGATCAGACATAAATGGATTGAGAACATTGTAAAAGTCGAAATAAACATTATGAACTTCAGCAAAGAAGCCGTCTCGATCCTCTCCCTCCATATCGTTGACAACCGGCAGAAAATGGTCGCGCCGGACCAGCCGGAACTGAAGATCAAACGCCGCGACAGTTGCCGTCTTTGTGGAAAACTTCTTATATGCCTCGAAACCTGCGGACTGCCTGCTGTAGACATTACTCGATCCAGGTGCTTCCCTGCTCCATGATAATTGCGAATATATTTCCTTCCGGAATAAAAAATTGTCGTGGACAAATCTTTCTAAAACACTTTGTTCATCTACAGTAATACGGTTTGTCACCGCCGCCATGCCGGTAAAAGGATCGCCTGTCGTCTGCGAAAATAAGTTACTACACAGCCATGGGGATAATTCAATCACAAGTACAACGAAAATGCCTGTGATACGCTTATTCATGATCATGTTATATGATAGATCTAAACCATAGTCTTTACAGTATGAAAAGAAACTTTGTATGCGGGTAAATAAGAATGTCTGTATTTGACGGCTAAGTCACTTTAGCCCAGACTTTGTGGCAATATTCACAAGTATCGCATACATGCCCGCAGGTCGTAACTTTCTTAATCCAACTTGTTGGAAACTTCATGTTGTCAACTATAAGCCCACCCATAACCGGCACATATGAAGGTTCAAACAAGGTCAACAGGTTGCCATCAAAACCCCTCCGTACATAGGCCTCCACCACGCGGCGCGGGTCAGAGTGCATCCGCGTGGCAAGTTTCATCACACCCGTTACACCGGAATAATAATTGACGTCTTCCGGTCGAATCCATGTGTTCTGCAAAATCCGTGCCTGGTTTTCCTCTTGAGCTATGAAATCCCAGCAGTGACTAGGATATCGCTGCATTACGTTGCAGTTCTCCGCTATCTCCCCTTCATGCGCAACCCTGTTATCATGGTCTGTTTGCCATGGACAGTGATAAAGGCATCCGCTGTTGGCAAGCAGGTGAATCTGTTTGCCATGTGCATCACACCATGTCCTTATACGCTTAAGCGCAGCCATGTCCCGGTTCAACTCCTTTGCCACGTAAAAACTGTCGAACAGCGGTGCGAGACACTCAAGGGCAGCCAGTGAATAAAGCCTCATGTTCACCGACGCACGCAATTCGATATCCGGAAAATGCGCACGTACCGTTTCGGCAACAAATGGAGATGTTGTTGTGATGCATGCAACCCCGAGCAGGTCTTTCACCTCGCACACGTTTTTCAGAATGTATGATTCAAACGCTTCGGATATTGCCTCCTTGCCGTAACAGGATGCATTATAGAGAAGGACCGGCCTGACTCCCATGCGCACAATTTCGCGCATTTCGTTCCAGAATGTCTCGACAGACGGAATATCCAGTGCGCCGTGCTGTACCGCCAGCGAACCGCGCCCGCTTGGATCACCTGGCATGGCAAAGTAACATTCCACAATATCATCACGGAAATCGCGGATTATATCCACCATCGACCCGTACTCTGTTGGCAATCTGTATCCCACGGTAAACTTCATTTAAATATTCCTTCAAAGGTAGGGATGAGCCGCCGGCTCATCCGTGGACGACTCAGCGAGCCCCCCACCTAGTCCGCCTCTTTAATCCTTGGCAATGCTCCGTTCTTCTCACCTTCCACTGCCGCCTTCATCAAATTTCCCGCCGATGTGTTCGAGAGCGATACCTGCGCGATATGTTCCCCTGCTGCCGCTACGCGTCTGTTTTCCGGCGTGGACCAGTCAACCGTCCACTGGCGATCACGTCTGAATTCTTTCTTGAACTTATTCTTAAGTACGTTGCGCTTTTCCATGCTTATCATACAGGCGCGCACACATCCTCGTCCGCCACACACGGCTTGTCCAGTATTATAAAGATTAGACGGCTTCTTTACGAACGGCGAATACTGGCTGGCCGTGATTTTCTTTCCGTACATGGCCTCTGTATAAAATCCCTTTGCCGCCGGATCGTCCACCACCTTGCCTCCTCGGAATGCAATATCGCAGGCCTTGCAGTCAAGTTCGCCCCACTCGATCGTTTTTCCTCCAAGTTCAACCCTTACCGTCTTGTCACGGCTCATAGCCTGTCCCGGGCAATGTACCGTACATGCCTTGCACTTGTTGCAAAGCTGTGGTCCGCTGTAAATCGGATCAGGTTCAAGTTCCAGATCGGTTAGAACCAGTCCGACGCGACAACGCGGTCCGAACTGCGGCGAGAGAAACATCTTGCTGTAACCGATCTCACCCAGCCCGCAAAGATAAGCGCCGATACGCAATTGCAGCATTACATCCGGTGCCGCTTTTCCAGGCACCACTGGTACACTGTACCCCTGCCGCATCGCTCCCTCGTTGTCTATTCCGCGCCAGTCGCTCTGGTGCCCCATCGGTATCGCTTCAAACCCGTCATCTTCGATCATGCGGCACAGATTCATAACCACCATCGGCATGAACAGGTATGTAATTCCGCCGTATCCCATGGATGAATAGTTGCTGAAGAATGTGCCTTCCTCGACACCACGCAGGCTCCCACGCATCACGCGAAACACCATTCCTATCATCGATTTGCATTCCGGCATGATTTGCCTCGGATCCATCTGCAGCGGCGCACCCTTCCATCGCTCAATGTTCCCGATGCCTATCGCATCCGCACCAAGAGACATTCCACGCTGTTTGATCATTTCTGAAGTTATCATAATGTTATCCCCTCAATTTTTTCTTATCTTCCAGCCTAATATTGCCGCAATGATACAGCAGATCGTGCCGGCCCCAAACGTCAGCTGCCCGCTATACAAGGTGATGTTGGTCAAACTGATCCCGACAAAAAGCAATCCGCTGAGTCCAATTGCAATTGTAAACAGAAGCATGATGGCACGATGGCCGTTCGGAGTAGATACCTGTACCCCTTCGCTCTCGCTCACAGGAGTTGCCAGTCGTTTGAAAAACGCTGTTACTCGCTGCCGATACGCTTCGTCACGGCTCTCGCCGGGAACGGAAATGAACAGTACCCCCAGGCAAACCAGCATTTGACAGAACGTGGCCGTCTCCCAACACAAAGCCGGACATTTCTGGAACAACAGTCCGGCTGCAATTCCAGCCACGATTGCCGCCACCGCACCCCATGGCTTGGGACGACGCCACAGAATGCCGCACAGCAGGGGAATCACCAACGGCACGCCAATCAAACCCATAAGTGTCTTATTAACCTCGAATGCACCGCCAAAACGCGAGACCTGTGTGGCGCCACATATGATCAGCGTGCCAAGCGCCACTGTCATCAATCGTGCCACAATCATTTGTTCACGGTTCTCAGCGTTTGGTCTGAATAGACGCCGGTAAATGTCTCGCGTCAGTACTCCCGCCGTTACGTTGTATTCCGCACTGAGCGTAGACATGGTGGCCGAAAGCATGGCGGCAATCATCAGCCCCATCGCACCGGGTGGAAGTAAACGCTTGCAGATGCTTACATAGGCTTCTTCTGGATTCACAAGGTCAGGAACCAGTACTGCTGCCGCAATTGGCGGCAAAAGGAAGATCACCGGGCAGATGAAAAACAGTACCGCCGACATCAGGCCCATCTTCCGTGCCTCTTTCTCATCCTGCGTGGAATAAAAACGTTGGATAAAAGCCCAGTTCCCATTGTACTTGATCAGTATCATTGCATAGTAAACAAAAAGGAACCAGAAGGTGCCTTTTGGCCCATGGTTCCAGGTAAAATGATGAGGAAGTGCTTCTGTCAACGCCCCAAACCCACCCACTGCGCTCAACGCCAGCGGCACCATAACCGAAGTAATCATCAGAAGAATGGCGCACTGTACTGCATCCGTTACCACCACCGCCCACAATCCTCCGATCATGGTGTAAACAATCACAATTCCGCCGGATACGGCAATGGCTTCGTTCATGGAGCAGCCCAATGTGCCGGAAATAAAAATACCCAGGGCATAAAGCCTGACCATGTTGTCGAGAATCCGGAAGCAAACACCACCCCACGAAGTGATTTGCCGAACCGCAGAACTGTAGCGCTGTTCGAGATATTCCACCGGAGTCACCAGTCCGGCCCGCCGCCAGCGGTGCGACAAAAATGCCGTACCCAGCAGAGCCGCCGGCACCGCACTCCACAAAATCACTATTGCCACCAGCCCGTCCTTGTACGCCACGCCGGCATGCGCAACAAACACAAAGGTACTCACCATGGTCATGTAGTTGCTGATTGCACCCAGGTGCCAGGGTACTGCATTTCCACCAGCAAAATATTCCTTAACGTTTTTAACGAACAAACCAAGAATACCACCAATACCGGCCATCATGATCAGGTAAATGGTGATCGCAAAGTAATCAAGTCCCGCCAGTCCGTTTGTCATTGCTTACCCTTCCGTGCCAGCTCCAGCACATCGTGCGTTCGCTTTGCAGTTACCGATATATTCAGCTTCCTGCAGCCACGATACCATTCCTTCCACTTGCCCTGACAGTAACCTTCGGCCAGCGCCGGTATTTTCCCAAAAGCGGAATCTGCCGATTCAAGAGCCCGTATACACTCTTTCATATCACCAAGATCCAGTGCCTCGTGCGCCAGGCCAAGTTGTTCCAGCCACGTACTGGCCTGGACCATGAAGTCAGCATGATAAAGCAGGTTATCCTTAAGAAATATTTGCTCTAAAGCGGGCAGAGCAGCTGCAACCGTTATACCATGTAATACAGCCAAGCCAAATCCGGTCTTCTGCACTGCAGAACGCTTGATGTTTTCTCTCCTTCCAAGACTGGCCGGATGCATATCGCTTAAACCCGACCAAAAGGCATCAGCATCCTTCACTGCATCTCCCTGAAGAGCCCCGCATGCCATTCTCTCAATTTCCGCACCCATCCCCACTTTGTTTGCTCTCAACTTCTTGGTGATCTGCCCGAGTATGCTGTTACCAGCGCTGAATATCTGTCCATCCATCAGAAACGGCACCTGCTGCTTATCGTGAATCTGATATGCATTGAAATAGATTCGATATGCATTCAGAATCCCGGGCCGTTTAGTCGAGAAACGCTGATTCACCCAATCCTCCAGCCATATATCAGGATTGAATCCTTCCATCTGCCATGTCATTTTGGCAGACGCATCCAGCCCAAGCACGAATTCCCTTATGTTGCCAACATTGAAAATCGCATAGGAACCAGCTCCCTTATCAGCGGCAGCCTTCAACATATCAAAAGTCTTATTTGGCGAAACCACTTGTGCCAAATGTGGTCCACTTCCAATCAAACCGTGATGATAGTAAACCCCATAAGTGTTCTTCGAATTGCGCGGTGTTTCATGAAAATCCCTCTGCCATTTCCAGCCTGGCGAGTTATCCGCAAAAACCACAATCGTCCCTTCGGGAATCGCCAACAACCCCTTCTGATTCAACACTGAACCCTCCGCCCAGAGCGTAGTGGAAAGGTATCGAGGCTGGCCTGGACTGATTTCATCCAGGATTTTTACCTGCGCTGCCATCGCATCAGAAATAAGACGGCCGCGATCAGCATCCGACTGCGGTACGCTGGGATCTGCCTGCCACATCGGGCGGTCAGCTATGCCGCGTAATCCAAGCTGCCAGATCACGTTCGGATACTTTGCCCACTTCTCCGCGTACACACGCCATACCTCGCGCACTTCGGCAGGATGGCTGAAATACGAATACTTCAAGTCCTTCCCGCGCGCTTTCCAATAGTTGAAGTATGAAAAGGCGCTTACACCCATCGGCTCAACATGATGCTGGGACACAAATACCCCGCGCCGCACACATTCATCCACGAGCGCCGCTTCCGGCGGATTCAGTATATCGATAAAACTGGAAGGTATGATCAGGTTACACCGGCTGCGTACCAGCGCTTCCACCACAGCACGCATCGCTTCGCGATTCATCACCTGTGAATAGTAAGGATAATCGATGTTTCGTTTGCCACCGCTCTCCATCCATTCAGTCAACAGGTCCTCGTCATTGATGAACCAGCCTCTGAACTTGAAAGCGGGTGGACCTGATATAATAGAAACCGAATCCCATCTCAGCTCGGAACGTTTTTCCGGTTCACGGCCCGACCAGAATCCAAGCGGATCAACATGCACGTATTGTTCAATGAAGTCATACAGGCCAAACATTGTGCCACGCGCATCACTGCCTGCAACAGCCAGCATTCCACCTGCAACGGAAGTCACGCGGTATGACTCCCACTTGCCGCTCAATGTTTCAACTTCTGGAACTTTCAGTTCAGAAAAGAGTTTAGCTGCCAACGGATTGGAAACCGTTCCGATCACAACACAGCTGCCTGATGGCAGCATCGATCCTGATATGATCTCCGGCTTCCGGCCAGTGATCTTCTGCACATCCGAGGCAAGGTCATTCGAGGCCAGAAGCACATACTCCGGTTCGCCGGCAACGACCATGATGGGAACCACTCGCGTGGTGTTAACAAATTCAAAGCTGTCAGCTGCAGCAAGACCGGTCATGATCATTAAGCTGAAACAGAAGAACCCGCTGATGCTATTTACCTTTGACATTGTGTTCCCTTTCTCAAGGTGATGTCGGCATGTTAGTTTCTTCGGGACAATCGGGCAATTTCGCAGATGCGAACTGGACTTACGTTTTTGCGAACGCTTTTGCAGTCCGTCGTCATGAGGCTGACCTTATTCTGCAGGTAACCGCACTACCGCCTTTGCTGAACCGTGAAGTTTCGCACGTAGATCAACTACATCAAGGTTACGTACATCATCTGCAATAACAGCCGGACGCATGTCCTCTTTCTCAAAGGATAAATCGAGATTATGCAGACGCAATCCGTTTACATGCCGGCAGTACAAACCATATGACGGCAGAATTCCAAACATACTCCCGCTTGGATAGGCAGTTGGTTTTTCGGGAACGGCACGTTTCGCGTCCCCGGCAGTTCCTGCACCGGCAAACCTGATACGAATATTCTTCAAAGACACGTTCTCAACCAGACAGTCCGGCAAGCCGGTGATTGAACAGCCTGTATTGCCAGCCTCACTGGCTTCAATGTTGGTCAACGAGATATCACACATCTTTCCCATTCCCGGTTTCGGCTGGCCCGGTATCGGATTGGCCCGGTTTCCAAGCCGGATGAAGATCGGGTTTGTCACATTACACATTACAATATTGGAGACGGCGATGCGTTCACACACGCCGCCATCCACTTCCTCAATTGCAACACCATCACGCGAATCATAAATCCGACAGTTCGAAAAAGAGATATCCGAATAACCACCCTGCGACTCAGTGCCAAGTTTCAAGGCGGCAGGTGTACCGGACAAAATACAATCGGTTACCGTCACATTACGGCACGGTTTCTCAGCGACAGTTGACTTCAGTACGATTGCATCATCACCGCTGTAAATATTGCAGTCGTGAATGCGAACTCCATCACAACTGTCGATATCCATCCCATCGCGGTTCTCACGGATGCGGCTGCGTATGGTTACACGGTCAATTTCCACATCCTCGCATGCAAGGTAATGAGAAAGCCACCGCGCGGAATTTAAAAGCATCAGACCGCTTACTCTCACCTTGCGGCATTCGCTAAACCTTATCAGGTATGGTCGCCCGCCATCATCACCCTTCTTGGCGGGAAAGAGACTGCCCTGTCCGTCGATAACCCCGTCACCAGCCAGCCCGATATTCTCCTCGCTCTCAGCATAGATCAGGCTTTTGGTGAATCGTGCTTTATAGAGGTAATCGATCTCCGGCGTAATGCCCGGGTAATCTTCAATATTCGCACTGCCGCGCAATACCGCGTCGTTGGCGACATACAAAGTTACTCCGCTACGGAGCCGGATCGTGCCCGACAGGAACACGCCGTCCGTGAGTTTTACCGTGCCGCCACCCGCTTTCGCACAGGCATCAATAGCCGCCTGTATCGCTTTCGTTTCAATAGTCTTCCCATCCGCTTTTGCGCCAAATTCGCGCGCATTCAATTCACCGGCACTCAGCATGGTTGAGGTCAGCCATGTCAAAGACAGAAGAACTACAAGACATCGCTTCATACGTTTACCTTATTACAAGGCTCTTTTCTGCAATCAACACAGGCGCATCATACAGAGGTACGTTAGTGAAGATGGTGCAGTCGCCTGCTTTTGCCGCGTTACTCGCCGGAATTTCGTATATCCTTCCTGAAACCAAATCAACCCAGACGGGCTCGTTAAACGTAAGCCCCTTGACCATTACATGGGCAGGCCGTGTCACAAACACATCGTCCGGTGTACCTGAGTTGTCCCACATCACCACGAGACTCTGGCCTGTTACCCTATTCCTGTAGCCGAAACTTGCCGTTGATTTATCATACATCACCGCAACCACGGGTTCCTTGATCCGTTCCAGGGTATTATCAAATATCGACACCAGGTTCTGAACAGAATAATAGGCAAGTTTGATCTGATCCACTTTCTTCTCTGCCGTTGCATGCAATAATCCCTTGCGGTTGATTTCACGTCCGACATGGTTGAAATCGCAGATTGTGAAAATTGCCGACTCCACGTCGTGGCCCAGATCACCCAGCATGCGCCGCAGGTCCCACTTCGCCTGGCTGTATTCTGTCCATGGATGATTGGACAACGCAAATCTCGTAGCAGTTTCGGAAGGACATCCATTTTCACCCTGCCTCATCTTTGCTTTCGTCGAGTACTTCGCCAGTGTCGCCTTCAATTCTTCTACGTTCTGGTATGACTTGTCAGGGTTGAGCTCATAACCGTGATAAATGAACCAGTGGAACAGATCGACCTTCCCCTTCTCGGCAAGGACCTTCAGGCAGTTATCCAGCAGTTTCGGACTCGAACTTGCCAGTGAAAGCCCGGCAATCCGTGAATCGGGAATAATACGTTTTATGATTTCTGCCGTTCGTATGTTAAATATGGCAATATCCTCAGGCTTATGCTTCTTGTTAATGTCCGGCTCATTCCACATCGCCCAGTCACGGATTCTCCCCTTATAGTGATTTGCCATTGCTTCAACCCAGCGATCCCACGCAGCTAAAGCTTCCTCCGAGGTTGGGAATCCACCAGCCAGATCAAAACCTCCGCCACCCTGGTAGATTGTATTGCCGTAGTCTGTCTCTAGAATGATATTCAGGCCAAGCCCTATCGCTTCATCAATAATCTTATCCAGCCACCCGAAATCATATTTGCCCTTTTCTTTTTCGGTCTTCGCCCATCCCCCCTGCAGGCGGATGGTCTTGATGCCAAGCGGCCCAATGAATTTCTTGTACTCATCAAAGATGGCAAAATCGCGGTCAAGCGTTTCGCATCCAAGAGTCCAGTTCGAACCAGGAATCTCGCTCGCACTGCGCGGCTTTATCACGCCAATCTGTTTTAGCCCGGGATTCAAATCTGTCTTCGCCCGGTCAGGTGATGTATCGAGATCCACCCCCCACCCGGGAACAACTGCCAGCATCAATGCGACCATTCCCGAAAATAATACCTTGTGATTCACGCTGTTTCTTGAACTAGACATATGGATCCTCCTTTTCCCGGATGATATGGACTTTTCATATAATTCCGCAATTTCGTTTATGCGAAACAGCCTTACGTTTTTGCGAAGCCTCTTCCTTTTCACCTTGAAGGACTCCTTACCGGCTTCATATACTCCTTCCGTGATAAAACGCACAAAACGCA
>Ga0156394_1031_pt1 | contig 27416 bp, 16 predicted proteins | sample RifOxyA3_FD_108038 | JGI IMG/M metagenome (GOLD analysis project Ga0156394, IMG submission 108038) | Lentisphaerae bacterium RIFOXYA12_FULL_48_11 | reverse complement strand
GCGCCATGCGATGTGTGTTGTATTCCGGGCCCAGCATTTTTATGCTGTTTTTCATCATTTTTACCCATTGGCGCGGAATCCCCTTTTCATCCCTATCGTAAAACATCGGGACAATTTCCTTTTCAAGGGCGCCGTAAAGAAGGTCACTCTCGATGCTGTCCTGAGTGTCACCTTCATTATAATCTTCGCCATGTCCGATAGCGAAGCCGACCTCGGGTGTATAAGCTTCATCCCACCATCCGTCCAGGATGGACAGGTTGATCGTACCATTGATAGCTGCCTTCATTCCTGATGTTCCTGAAGCTTCCATCAGGCGTCGCGGGGTGTTAAGCCACACATCTACCCCCTGAACCAGATGTTTTGCTACCTTGATATCATAATCTTCAAGGAAGATGATCCGATCCATGAAATCGGGTAGTTTCGAATATTCGAAGATCTGCTTGATAAGTTCCTTGCCATTGTGGTCTGCAGGATGTGCCTTGCCTGCGACGACTATCTGTACCGGCCGTTTTGGATCTGCGAGGATTTTTCGAAGCCTTTCGGGATTGCGGAGGAATAGATTTCCGCGCTTGTAGGATGCAAAGCGCCTTGCGAAACCGATGGTAAGAATTTTGGGGTCGAAGATGTCCTTGGTTCTGTTCATTTCGGCGGCTCCAGCACCACGTCGTGCGAGTTGCCAGCGAGCATGTTCCCTTATGAATTCGACCAGGATCTGCCTGTTTGCGTTCTGGCTCTTCCATAGAACTTCGTCGTTGATTCTGTCAACTTTCTGCCACATTGCTGCATCTGGAAGTTCTCCGTTATCCGACGTTCCTGCTCCCTCTCCGAGCAGTTCGTGAAGTGCGGGGTTCAGCCATGACTGAACGTGAATTCCGTTTGTGACGGAAATGATAGGTCTCTCGTTTTCGGGGACGCTTGGGTACAGCTTGTGCCACATTTTCCGAGATACACGGCCATGAAGTTTCGAAACTCCGTTGGAGAAGGCTGAAAGCTTCAGGGCAAGCACCGTCATGCAGAATTCTTCGTTGGGATTATCCGGATTCTCGCGACCTAAAGCCATGAAATCATCCCACTTTAGGCCCAGCTCCCGGATATATTCCGTGAAGTGCTTGGTCATAAGGTCAGTGTCGAAGCGTTCATTGCCGGCATCTACGGGTGTATGGGTCGTGAAGACTGTTGTGGCCCAAACAATCTCGCGTGCTTCATCGAATGTCAGTTTTTTTTCGTGCATCAGATTGCGGATACGTTCCAAGAGCAGAAATGCCGAGTGACCTTCATTTACGTGGAACACCTGAGGATCAAGCCCAACTGCTTTTAGTGCCTTTACTCCACCGATGCCGAGGAGGATTTCCTGGTGAATACGGGTGTTTCGATCGCTGTCGTACAGCCTTGTCGTTGTTGCCCTGTACGCAGGGGCATTGTTTTCAATATTTGTGTCCAGTAGATAAATCTTGATTCGTCCGACATTTACCTTCCATATCTGGAAATAGAGTGAATTCTTCCCAAGCTTTACACTTTCAATCACAGGCTTTCCGTCGGCATTTCTTACAAGCTCAACAGGCATGCTGTACCAGTCGTTTTCGGGGTATAGTTCCTGTTGGACTCCTTCTGCATTTAGGTATTGCCTGGCGTAGCCCTGTTGGTAAAGGAGTCCAACGCCGACCATTGGTAAACCCAGATCGCTGGCCGATTTCATATAATCGCCAGCCAGAATGCCAAGGCCACCTGAATATACCGGCAGGCATTCGTGAAGCCCGAATTCGCACGAGAAATAAGCTATGGTTGTGGTGTTACGTTTTCCAAACTGTTTCTCGAACCATGTGGTTTCATCCATGTAAAGCTTGAAAGAATCATAAATTGAGGCGAGTTCGGCCAGGTAGTGATAATTCTTTGCTGCTGCCTCGAGTTTTTCCTGTGGAACGATACAGAGCATGCGTACCGGGTTCTGCGATGCCTCTTCCCAGCTGGTTTTGTCCAATTCCTCGAAGAGTTTCAATGCTGCGGGATTCCATGAGAACCACAGGTTGTAAGCCAGATCATTCAGATGTTTGAGTTTTTCCGGCGTATCCGGCAGAACTGTAAAAGTCTTAACGTACATTTGGCCTCTTTATTGTTTTATTGAGAACCGGCGATTTGGAGAAATCCTGCCGTCTCACCATCACATTTGAACAGGTATTCGTTTCCTTGTCTCCAGGCTTCCGATGCCATGGATTACGTAAAATAATTGAGGACAATAGGGAATGACGGGACGATCTGTCAATTCAATACTTCGTACTGTTTGAGCGTTTCTTTAATGTCATTAATAACATTAATATAGACGACATAAGCGTCGTAAGGGGATGTGTAGGGGTTGAAATATTTGTGAACGTCTCCGTCGCTAAACCATTTTGTGCACATGTAATAAAAATGGTCCGAGGTAAGAAGTTTTCTCCAGGCGTGAATGAGGTTTGTGTCATTTGATTTTTTGACGGCTGCTTCAAGTGAATAGGCCATCTGGATGGCGGAGTCCTGCAGGGAATTTCCTGTCCAGGCTGTAAGGTCACGTTCGACATCGGCCCATGAGATAAAGTACGGAACATCCAGTTTTGCTGCAGGCTTCAATGATGAAACGACTTCCAGTGGGGTCTGAAACTTGAAATCAGGATGCCTGAGTATTTCTGAAGGAAGTTTGTGGAAGAAGTCCAGTATGCCCGTATCTTTATCCTGGTGCTCTCCGAACGTCTCGTAATCCATGAATAGATTCACAACCTCACCGCTGCCGGCAATTTTGTGGATCCAGCCTGCATATTTACCTGAGCTGAGAGGCCACTCCTCCCAGTTGCGGTCAGAGAACCTGAATGCGATATCATCGGACAGGCGGTAATTCCTGAGCAACAGGCCGATAGAGCTGCACGGATCTGGTTGATACATGTAGTTCGGAGAGTGCCATCCAAGTATCTGGTTGGCCCCCTCGGCAAGAATCGCCGTGAATCCCATTTTTTCGGCTTCCAGTGCCACGTCATTGCTGTATATCAGTTCTGTGTTCCTGAAGGTTGAAGGCCTGACTCCGAACAGCCTCAATATCTTGTCTTGGTGTGCAAGTACCTGATCGTGGAATTCCTGGCGTGAAAAATTAAAAGCCAGGGAATGATAGTAGGTTTCGTTCAGCATCTCGACACAGCCGGTATTCACAAGTTCTTTGAATGAATCTATCACTTCCGGGGCATATTTCTCAAGTTGCTCCAGGCAGACTCCTGAGATTGAATAGCTGATGCGAAAGCGGCCCTTGTGTTTGCGGATCAGGTCCAGCATCATCCTGTTCGTCGGGATGTAGCACCTGTCTGCGACTTTCCGTGTGATGTCTCTGTTTGTTTTACTATCTTCATAATTGTGGTCTCTGCCTATGCAGAAGAAATTGTAGTCCGTTCGCAATCGATACGGCTGATGAATCTGAAAGTTTAAACACACGGCAACCATAATCAGCCCAACATTTCCTTGTAAAGGTTGTTTACTTCCCGCGCGGCATGGTGCCAGCTTATTTTCTGAAGCTCGTTATGACCTGCTTCTGCAAGTGTTTCTGCCAGCTCCGGATGACTTAACACGCTGATGATACTTGACGCCAGTTTTTCGATGTCCCAGAAGTCGGTAGTCAGTACATGAGTGAGCACTTCGGCGATGCCTGATTGCCGTGAAATAATGACAGGTACGCCGTGGAGCATTGCTTCGAAGGGGGTAATACCGAATGGTTCAGATACGGATGGCATCACGTAGAGGTCGCTCATTGAGAAAATTGATTCCAGTTCGGCTCCTTTCAGGAATCCTGTGAAATGGAAATGGCCCTGCATCCGCAGCTCCGCAACACGCTCAATCATCTTGGGAAGCATATCTCCTGTGCCGGCCATTACAAAACGGACGTTCTGCATGGATTGCAGTACCAGGTTTGCTGCCTCAACAAAATAGTCCGGACCTTTTTGTGTCGTTATTCGGCCCAAGAAGAGGACAATCTTCTCGGTGAAACCCTTACGCATACGGGCATGTGCAAGTTTTGCCTCTTTCATAACTGCGTTATGGATTACCACTACCTTTTCCGGGGCCTGGTCATAACGTTCCACGATTATGCTCTTTGTGCGATGGCTGACTGCGATTATCCTGTCTGCCATGTCCATTCCGTAACGTTCGATGTCGTAAATCTGGCGATTCACATTCTCGCCGGATCTGTCAAATTCGGTTGCGTGAACGTGAATAACGAGTTGCTTTCCGCTGGCTTTCTTCGCTTCAATGCCGGCGGGAAATGTCATCCAGTCGTGTGCGTGTATGATGTCGAATGTCTCTTTAGTTCCAAGATATCCGCCTGTGTATGCGTAACGGGCAACTTCTGTTATCAGATCTTGGCCGTAGGTATTGGAGAGGTCTAGAACGCTGTTTGCCGTTGTTTTCCTGTGTGTTACTTCTGAAATCCTGTCGTTGATTTTATTGATAGCTTCAAGTTTGGCCTGATATGTTTTATCGACCATGTACGGGCGAAGGGGGGAATCCACAAGAAAATACTTCAACTTTGATCCCGGGGCTATTTTTCTGATGCGTGATTTTGAAGAATCCACCTTGTTGGCGGCAATCATGTCCAGAAAGGAGTTTTCGGCTTTTTCTCCCTTGATGTGAGGTAGAACGAACAGGATGTTCGTTCCCTGTTCAGTCATGTGCCTGGTAAGGCCGAAACATGCCGTTCCAAGTCCGCCGCTGATGTACGGAGGGAATTCCCAGCCGAACATAAGAACTTTCATGTGCGTTAGTTTCCCTTCAGCATTTCGAGGGTGCGGATAATTTCTGCCACGCTCCAGGCCTGTGTTACACATCCCTTTGGTCTGTAAGGCGGGTTTGCGTCGAATATCTCGGATATACCGTAAAGACCAGCTTCATTCAGGTGCGATGACCAGAGCGACTCAAATGTTTTGATCAGGTATTCTTTTTCGGCAACTTTGTTTACGGCGATTCTCATGCATGCCTCGGCAAAATGTCCCACCAGCCATGGCCATACTGTTCCCTGATGGTAGGCGGCATCACGCTGGTCCTGGTTGCCATGGTAGAAAGGAATATAGGCGGAGTTTTTGGGCGATAGTGTTCTTAGGCCGCAAGGTGTTACCAGCTGGTCTTTGATGACATTGATGATTCCCTGCATCTGTGCCCGGCTGAGCGGGGAATAGGGCAGGGAAACGGCAAGTACCTGGTTTGGCCTTACTGCAGTGTCCTGTCCATTCTCGGCTACAACATCGGCCAGATAATCACCGTCGCTGAACCAGAATGTTCTGGCGAAATTCTTTTCAAATAGTTGTTTGTATTTGTTGATGACAGCTGGTTTTTTCAGCTTCGTCATACGGCAAAATTCAAGGTAATAACAGAGTGCATTGTACCACAGAGCGTTGATTTCAACTGCCATCCCGTAGCGCGGTGTAACGGGTTTTCCTTGTGAGTTTGCGTCCATCCATGTCAACTGCGTGCCAGGTGTTCCAGCCCACACGAGCCCATCTGCTGTAATTCTGACCAGGGGAGCATTCCCCTTGATCCAGGTGTTCAGGATACTGTCCATTGCATTGCCAAGATGTTTTTTTACTCCATCCCAGTCGGTAGTAATGGCTGTGTATTCCTGTATTGCCCTGAAAAACCACAAAGAAGTGTCAATTGAGTTATAGGCACTTTCTCCGTCGCCATCGCTCAGAATGTTCGGAAGCAGCCCGTGCTTTTCTTCTGCAGCCCATGCTTTAAGAATGTTGAATCCTGTGGCATTTCTGCCGCTGTGGAAAGTAAGACCTGGCAGGGCAATCATGGTGTCGCGGCCCCATTCTCCGAACCAGTGATATCCAGCGACAATACCCGGCGTTCCTTTGTTGTTGGTTATCAGGAATTTCTCGCCGTGATCCTTGAGCGCTGCGATATTCTCGGGTTGTCCGGCAAATATCCGGCTTTTCTTTGTACGCCTGGCGAGTTCCTGCTTCCAGATTTTTGCTGATGAACTGGACGGCTTCTCGAGAGAAGCCCTGAAGATAAGATATTCTCCAGGGGCAAGACTGGTTTCGTAAGTTCCGGGGCAGAATAAATCTTCCTGATAATCATAACCTCGTTTGAGTTCCTTCAGGTACTCAATGTTATTATACCAGTGTGGGCCGGGATTAAAATCGACCTGTTCGCTCCAGTCGAAGTAAAGCGGGGGCATTAACTCGTAGGGATCAATCTTCTGGCAGTTATCTCCGTTGGACATTCTTCCCCGGAGATACATATTCTGTCTTGTGAGTCCATGAACGTCGCGATAAGAAAGAAGGGGTAGGGCGCGGACAACAATAGGCTTTTTTGCATCATGCAGTTCAAGCCTTACAAGTACTGTATCTTCACCATGCACCATCATGGTCGATTTCGAAAGACGAATATCGCCAATGACATAGTTTACCACAGGAAAAGTATCGTACTCGACACTTTCTATGTATTTATGCCCAGTGGGTTCGAAGACGCCAGGATACTTGTTTGTAGAAAGTCGGAATTCGCTTTCGCCGGCGCGGATTGACAGCTCTAATTTGCTTAACAATGCAAACCGACCTGCAGGCTTCTTTAGATTTGCCACCAACAAGCCATGGTACTTCCTTGTGTGGCAGTCCAGAATTGTCGATGAGGCATATCCCCCAAGCCCGTTAGTATCAATCCACTCCTGGCGTAACGAGTTTTCCAGGTTAAGGCATTGATCGCGCGTAAACCTGATACCCACTTGCTACCCCGATTCTTATCTTTAAATTATTTACTGCGATTGGATTCCAGGTAATACCCGATCCATTCGCGGCCTTCCTGTGTATCCGTCATGGCGGAATAACCCTTCTTGCGCAGAGTCTCCAACAGGGCAAGCCAATCCCCGTGGTTCCAATCCTTACGGCCCTTTAACCATGCTTTAAGTTCCTTTGCTGGAACCTTCGCTTTACTTGTTTTACTCGTTTTTGCAGCTGCCTTCATTTGTCCTCCTAGTGTTAACTTTGTCCATCACTGGGCGTTCTCCACCCTTTTATTCGAACGGTTTCAGTAATCGCAATCGGGTAATTTACACCTCAAGGCGCTACGTGCAAGAAAAAATAGGGATATATGTTTCAAAACTGTTCAATATGCCGTTTTGGAAAAAATATAAATACTTGCAAAATCGCAAGTTAGAATAATTAACCCGCTTATTGCATGAGCAAGAGATTGGCTCATGCATAAGCGCTTTTGCCCATTCGACTTGGCTCAGGGCAAAAGTTTCGACTGCGTGCTATTACACTTTGCTCAAGATGACCCTTCGTCGCATCGAAAGGTAAATCCTGAGCGCGCCCCAGATTTCCGGGGCGCGCCGAAGCCCTTCGGGCGGATATTGCAAGATTTTGATGCAATATCCGGGTTAAGCTCTACTTCGTAAAATGCATGGATGCTTTCAGTGGAGAACGCCCCTTCGTGATGTGAAAGCTGTGATTCTGGATTCGTTCTAATCGGTTATGAGGTTGCTCTGGAGATATTCCACCAAGCGGTGTATTTCTTCCTGATCGGCCTTACGCATGGCGTGTATAAGATCTCTTATTGTAATTATCCCCAGCACCTTGTCTTCTGAAACAACAGGTAAATGCCTGATTTTCTTGCTTATCATCAAGTCCATAACGGTATTTATGTCATCGGCAGGTTTAACTACGATCAAATTCCTTGTCATAATCTCGCCAACCGTTGTTTTCTTGAAATCTGTTTTTAGGTTGCACTGGTAGAGAACGTCTCTTTCGCTGACGATTCCTACTGGTTTACCGTCGTTGTCTGTTACAAGGAGGGCGCCTATTTTCTTTTCGCAGGCTTGGCGTATAAACTCTTCTAATGATGTGTTTCCCGGAATAGTGAAAAGGCTGTTTGTTCCGGTTTTGGTATCAAGAATCTTTTGCACATCCATACTTTTCCCCTTTAATTCTTGATACTCTAGTACCGAGCGGTTGGGTTCGGCAACACAATTATCATTTCTCTCAACTATCGGGAGTTTCCTGTATTGCTGGGGGCTGATTTTTAGAATGGTTGGCAAAGCACTCAACTCACCTATGTGCTTCTTTTTGGCCGTTTAGCTTTTTTTTAAAATAAATATGGTTATATGTGGCCATGGTTGGCCATAGGGGGCCAATTAAATTAGCGAAAGTGATTACTTGTTGTCAGAATTGAGAATTATTTATGCATTGAATGTTTTCTGAGTTATTCCTGTTTTTCCTCATGAATCAGGCCATACAAGTTGACGAACCATTTAATCGCCTTGCTGCATTATTAATGCGTTACATAATATCCTGGAATTGTATATATATTGTTAGAATCCAGCGTTTTGCACGTAGATATTGTAAATAAAAGTTTTTTTCGATAATATGAAAACAGTGAATATGCTATATTCTTTCAAGATGGTACAGGATGTGCTTAATTTTGACTTAAATATGGGGATTTAGTCATTTGGTTGAAGGAGTGGAGGGATAATTTGACAGGAAAAAGGAAAAAGATTGCTGGATTTACTCTTGTTGAATTAATGGTTTCTTCCATGATTCTGCTTTTGGTTTCGGCTGGCATAATGACGGGAATAATAGCTGCGCTAAAAGCTCAGGCAAATGCATCTGACCATTACCGTGCAACATGTATAGCCAGAAACCGTATTCAGCATGCCAAGACGATATCTTTCAATAGCTATAATGCGATAACAGAGAGCTTGGTTAGAGTAGATCAGGATGGCGTAATTGCTTCCACTGGTGAGTTCAGGCGGTCGACTTCTGTTGCCGTTGCCGGCACGAACTGTATGTCTGTGACGGTTGATGTCTGGTACTCGATTCGGCCCGAGGTGTGGTCCACGGAGCCGGTTACAATACAGACAATGATTCACACCACGATGCAGCTATAGGAGAACATTGTGAAGGACGAGTCAAGAATGAGCCGAAAAGGTTTTACCCTTATGGAGGTGATGGTGGCTTCAGCCATAACCATCATCGTCATGGGCAGTTTCATGGCTGTTTTTATCCACGCAATGAAGTTGTGGCAGCAGGAAGAAATTAAAAACGAGCTTAATTACAACCTTGAAGAAGCCCTGGAAAAAATCCGGCAGGACTTGCGCCTTTCGAGTCTTACTGAATATGAAAAAGGAAAGATGGCTTTCTATGGCGCAACAGGGGCTTCTTTTCGTGCAATCAGTATCCCGATTTCGATTGATACTGATGGCGATGGCTTGCTTCAAACAGACACCAACGGTTTGATCGAATGGAATCAAACGATTATTTATCATGTCAGGCCTGGAACTCCTGATAAGCTTATGCGGACTGTGTTTTCGCCCAGGTGGACCAATGCTTCTGCGGCTGAGATTTATGCCCAGCTGGCGAATGTAGTTGCGGCAACTTCTGATGCCCAGGTTTTGCTCTGCAAGATACCCTCGTCAGATGAGACTGGTATTTCATCGGTAGTTTTCGAGAATCTTGTTTCGCTGACTTTTGACACGCCAACGCTAGGTTCAGGCTTTGATTGTTACAGTCCTACTGCCGGGTATACCAACTACCTGTGGGGCAGTATAATCCTTTCCGCAGGAATGCACAGAATCACGTTTGCTGTTACGAATAAGAATTCTGCGGCAACAGCCACCTACAAGGCCATAATTGATTACGTCAAATGCAGTGTGTCGGGAAGTGCGAGGGATGCAGAACTCTTTACATTTGATGCGTCTCACCCCTCCGGGTCATATTATACCTACTCGGATACAAGCTCGAATAATGTTTTTTATGAATATATGGGGCCAGAATGGATGGGGCAGTCGGCTCTTATTCTGGATAAATCCGGATCGGCTACGGGTGGTATGGTTACTCTAAATGTAACCAATGACCTTTGGTGCGATAATAATTTCAATGATCCCAGTTATATCCTGGCAGAGAATTGCAAGGTGGATGTCGCCACGAATTTGTCACCACAGGATGTTGTGGTAGTTCCTGTGAAAGGGATGACGTGGAGTGCCAGTGATTCCGGCTCTCAGAACGGAGCGACAAATATAGCTTCATTTGCGGTTGTTACCAATTATGTCTACGGAATGAGCAATGCGCTGGGAACTTTGAAGTTGAATGGCTGCTGGGCGCGATTCCATTTTGACAGAGAGACAAACACTGCCAGTTATTCTCTGTTGATCTCGAATGCCGCAGTTTCGACCGAAGGCGGTCTGCTCGTGTCCAATATTACATTTGGTGGTTCCAACTGGGCCATGCTTTATCCCGAAAGTACAAATGTGGCTGTTAGTGACTGGGTTCCAATGTGGGAGATAGAAAAGGCGTCGAATTACCTTGTGAGGTTTGAAACGGGCGAGACCGGAGACCTTGATTATGATATGGCTGTTGGGAATTTTGCCCTGGGTACTCGCGTAGCTTCCTATCGCAACGATGGTACGCCGACACTCCCATCGTTTGTTTTAGAGGATATTGCATGGCTCAATCCTGGAGGCAGCGGTGTGCCTGTTCCATATTTTGCCGACCTGGATGCTGATGGGGATTATGACCTCACTTTGTCCGGCGGAGGTTTGGGGGGGCTGCAGTGGTATAAGAATATTGGAACCAGCAGAAATCCATCAATGCAGTATATTGGAAAGTTGACGACTATATGTAGTTGCCAGAATGGAGCTGCTGCTTTTGCCGATCTTGACGGCGATGGTGATCTGGATTGTGCTTTTACACACTATCATGCAAATTATGTTACTTACCTCAGGAATGACGGCTCGCCTAAATCAAACAAGTTTGTCAGCGCCGGAAATCTGGTTTCTGGTTTGCCTAGTACATATCTTGCGCCTGAATTTGCTGATATTGATGGTGATGGTCTGTTTGAAATGTTTGCGGGGAACGGGACTGACGGCAATATTTATTACTGGGATAATACAGGGACTACCAATTCGCCGATTTTTACCCTTGTAACTGTCACTTACCTTGCAGTCCCTCATGCTTCCAAAAGAACTGTGCCGAGATTTATTGATATTAACGGTGACGGGAAGTTGGATCTTTTCCTCGGGGCAGGAGCTGGTGGCGTCGCTCCCGACGGGGAGATCTGGTATTACGAGAATACAGGATCGCCAATGGCGCCTGCGTGGGCAGATCCGGTTACCAATACCACATTGGCCGCCGGTTATGCCTATCCGGCGTTTGCGAATATCGATGCAGCTATAGGATCCTATGGGAATGGTCCTGCGAGATGGGATGGAAACGCTGGTGATACTTTCTCGACCTTAGATGGTGTGTCAAAATCTTCGTTAATAGGCTTGAGCGGAATAGAGGTCGGGTATCCGCGGTTTTCCAAGTTCAGGTCGGGAGTGTTTGATACGACAAAGGCTGCGCCGGCATATCATCAGGTGAATTGGACAGAGGAAGTTAACGCCGGTTGTGATGTTTATGTCAGGGCAAGATTCAGCAACCTGGCGGACATGTCGGACGTTGATGAAAGTGACTGGGTCGGTGAGGGGGGTGCTACCAATTATTTCCAGAATAATTCGGATAATACCATCCCTACGGGCAATTCGTTCCGTTATGTACAGTATGAAGCAAAACTCGAGGTTGGTAAGAGTGGCAACACGTGGGCACATACCAATGATTCACCGCCAATGCTTCGTGACGTCACAATTGACTGGACTTGGTCTACTAACTCTGACAAGGGGAGCCTGTGTGATTTATGGACTGGGCTGGGTTTGGGACCTGATTGCGGCATTGTCAGCATTACCATTGACGGGCAGTCACCAGTGAAAGGGATACAGGCCAAGATGCAAATATACAAGGATGGCCGGACAGGTACAAATTATTCTTCTGGTATCATGGAGGTGTGGCCTCTCAATACGAGAAAGTGAGGAAAATCATGAAAATATTTATAGATAATTTCAGGCGGAAGATTCTCAGAAAAGATGGATCTGCTTTTGTGACGGTAATGATCCTGTCTGCGGTGCTCATGATTGCAGGTCTTTCCCTGACTCAGCTTACGAGTAACGCCAGTTTTACGGCACGTAAAATACATACCGGAGCAAGGGCTCTGGCACTTGCGGAGGCCGGAATCGCCGATCAGCTCACAAAAATGTCGACAAATAGTGGTTCTGGATACACTTATTGGGCGGCCGGCGTTTCCAATGTCGGGACAATGGACGGCGGAACTTACAGTGTCGTTGTCAGTACGCCAGCAGGTCAGATCAACCATCTCGTCACCAGCGTCGGTACTGTTTCAGGTGAATCACGTATTACGGTTCTCGAGTTGATTCGGGAAGGAACGTTGGATGGCGCTCTTATTGCAAAAGGGAATATCACTCTTGATACTTCGGCCATGACCATTAACGGTGATGTTTATGCAGGTGGCAATGTTTATAACAGCCAGGGACATCCTGATGTCAATGGTGATATTAATGCTGCTGGTGGGACGATACAGGTGGACGGTGATGGAACGGAAAATCCCAATGCGCCGCCGATTGATGATGACGATGTTTTAGGATGTGTCGACGAAGAGCTTCCATATCCAATTGTGCCGCCGTTTGCGGCCTATTCAAATGCTGCGGTTGCAGGTGGGTTGTTTTATTCAGCCAGTAAGACTTGGAATGGTGAAGCCATTAATCCGCCGAATGGAATTGTTTTTGTCAATGGAAACGCCAGTGTAACACGCAGGAGTTCCTTGTGCGGTATAATCGTCGCCACCGGTAGTATTTCAATTGACAACCAATTTCAGGGAATCACAGAATTCAATACGAACTGGACTGTTTCGTTGATTGCCGGGTATAATGTTGATTGTGATAATCGAAATAATTTCGGCGGGATGATCTTTGCCGGTAATGACATAATCATGAGCAACAACAGGGATATAAGAGGGAAACTGGTTGCGTTGAATAACATTTATATCAGGAACAGGGGCGTTGTTACCCCTCCGCCATCTGCCAATTCTGGGAATCCGCAGGTTGTAATCGGCGGGTGGTTGAGGTAAAGATGATTTTTGTTGCCTGCCTGTTGATCGGAATGGGTAAGGAGAAAGGGTGCCCAGTAATTTGTTTCTTTGTGTAATTAATGTACGAATAATGAAGGGTCAGTGAGGTAAAAAGTGGGGGAAGAGAAAAAACTGTCACAAACGATGCGGATCGATCTTATTCCGGACATTCCGGCTGAGCCGGTGTCCGGGCCCAAGCGTGTCATTGTTTCTCCTCCGACGCGTAAATTCCTCAAGCCTTCATCCAGGCAGGCGGCATCCGGTGCGGATGCCAAATACCAGTCGTTGCTTCAGAGCGTGTACGATGCTGCAATTATTTCAGACCTCCAGGGGCGGATCGTTGATGTTAATGTAAGGTCTGTGGAGTTCTTTTCTTATTCGAGGGAAGATTTCCTGAATCTGCTTGTTTTTGATATCATATCAGGTTCAGACGAGTCTTTGCTTGGCACTTTGCGTAACAATCTGGAGAACGAGCGATTTACCTTGATCCAGGCCTACTGCATCCGGAGCGATGGCACTTTTTTCCCCGCTGAAATTGCAGTGAACGTTTTGAATCTGGGCGAATTGCATCTGTGTTTCTTCGTCCGAGATATAACGTTGCGCAAGCAGGCGGAAGAAATGCTGAGAACTGAACACAATGCCATACAGAATTCAGGAAATGGCATTGCCGTTGCAAATCTCGAGGCGCAGCTGGAGTATGTTAATCCTGCCGTTGCTGCCATGTGGGGTTATGAAAATACAGATTTGCTTATAGGTGCCGATGTTCGTGACCTGATGAGCGACAAGGGTGTTGCCAATGATATGGTCAAAATTGTTCTCAAAGAGCTTCAGACCTGGACAGGCGAAATCAAGGCATGCAGACAGAATGGAGCCCAGTTTGATGTACAGGTGTCGGCGGCATGTAACCGTAACTCAGACGGCGAGCCAGTTGGTTTGGTGTTTTCCTTCGTTGACATAAGCGACCGAAAGGTGGCTGAAGAGGCTGTGCGTGAAGCGGAACGTCAGAGGGTTATGCTGGAAAGTCTTGGTGCTGCATGTCATCACCTTGGACAGCCTGCAACCGTTCTTCTTGCGAATCTGGGTATTATGCAGAAGAAACTCGTCGGAGAGAAAGATGAGATGGTAAGGGAGCTTGTGAGTTCTAGTATTGCAGCAGCAGAAACTCTAGGCGAAATTCTGCACAAGCTTAATACGGTTAATGAATACAAGACGACCCGCTACCTGGAGGGCAGGGAAGGCCCCGATTCTGTTGAAAACAGGATCTTGGAAATCTGAGCAGACAGGAGGCCGAATTCAGATTTGTTTACAGAATTACCTGATTTTACCGGATCGATTCCTGATAGCCTGATTTCCTCTTTGCTTCATTCATAAGGTTGATGACTTCTGGCCAGTCTGGCTTCAGCTCAAGGGCTTTTTTACACCTTTCGATCCCGTCTGAAATTCTGCCGGAGTTAATCAGGGCCAACGCCAGATTCGCCTGGATTGATGGACGTTCTGGATCCAGTTTTATAGCAGCCTCGTAACAGGTTATGGATTCCTTGAAACGGTTTTGCCTGGTCAGTGCGAGGCCGAGATTATTCAACGTTGATATGTTGAAGGGGTTGAGAGCTGCAGCGTTATTCAGGTGCGAGACTGCTTCCTCCAGTTTGCCTTCGCTCATCAGGATATAGCCCAGATTCTCGTGGGCTATTGCCAGATCTGGTTTGAGCCTGATAGCCAGCCTGTAATTGTCGACAGCTTCTGAGATTTTACCCTGCCTTGCAAGCGCGTATCCGAGGTTATAGAATGCAGTTCCGTTGTCACTGTGCTTATTTACGATCTCACGATAAATGTCAATTGCCTCGGACAGAAGTCCATGCTCTGTCAGAACTCCAGCACGCAATATCAAAAATACAGGGCTTCTTTCCCATTCGACAAGCTTCAAACTCAGCTTGTCAGCTTTTTCCAAATTCTTTTCGACAAGATATGCTCGCACTCTTGCTGCGGATGAATGAGAAGTCTCGCAGGTTGTGAGTTGCTCGAATTTGTCGATCATTGCATGAGCGCGTTTTGGCTTTCCCATGCTCAGGAAAGCCTCTGCCATATCTAGCAAAGCCTTGGAATAGGCCGGATTAAGGCGGGCAGCATTTTCTATGAGGGGGACCGCAGTTTTCTCCTCGCCCTTTGCCATTAGCATCAGACCTGCGATATGCTCACAGGCGGCAAGGAAAACCTGATCATTCGGCCTGGGAGGCGGAAGTTCAATCGGATGATAGGACAACATTGCCGTGACGACCTTGAGCAGGTTGACGGCGTCGGTTGGGTAGGTTCCGTTTGCGTAATATCCGAAAAGTCCATCGGATAGAAAGCGGTATGCGACGGGGAGATACCCGCCTGAGACAGATGCTGCGATGGTAATCACCGAGGGGGCGGGGACTCTGCTGGTAAGTAATTCGCAGACCGTCGGTGGATCCCAGAGCAAGTCGCCTCGGATATGACTTTCTGTCAGAGAGCAGGGGAAAAGGAAGAAATCGGTATCAATGTCAAGAAGAGTCCCTTTTTCCTGCTGAGGCAGAGAATCCAGCGTTGTTACGATGATCGTACAATTGGACAGCATGAAAGAAAATGAATTATTTGTCATGCTGGAGAAAACCAGGGAAGGGGTTCTGTATGCAGCGCGGAGATGTTCCTGCAAAAAGACAAGTTTGTTTTCGTCGATGGTTTTCTCTGGCACGACCCAGTAATACCTGCTTACGGTTCCGTCCATGATGCAGGGATATATATAGTTGCCTATATCGAAGAGGGATTTGTCCGGCTTGAGCTGGTACCGGAAAGAATATTCGAGGTCACTTTGCCGGAAGATTTCCGCATAGTTCCGTTCAGCTGTCAATCTGCCGAGGGTTTCAAGTTTATCCGGGGCTACGTAGCGGCAGTCTTCGTGTGCGTCAATGTGTACAAGTGTGGCGCCCTTTATATTGCGGGCATGCCAGATGCTGAAGCATGAGCTGTGATTCTCAACAAGGTAGACATTGTTGGTGCATCGAGTGACGCCTGGCAGATCAGCAGAGGATGCCCAGATAAGTGTGGTTGCCGCATAAATCCACATGCAAATGATCAGCAGGTTTCTATTCATTCGGCTATTATAACGCAGTATTTGAAATTGTCCAAGGCTAGGATCGCAAGGGTTAGTTGGCTGGTATTATGGCTGCATGCATCTGGAGTTTTGAAATGTTTGTAATCGGGATGGCAGTATAAATGCCGTGTTCGTCTGCGATCATGGTGTTTGTTTCTGTTGATGTCGGCCAGCTCTGAGTTGGCCAGATACGTGCCCCTGGAGTTAAAAATCCACGATAGACAATATTGTTTTCACAGAGCAGGGCCAGATGAATATCGTATTCAACAGGATCCTGCTGATTCTTCTGCCAGAACAGGGTCAGCAGCGCAGACCCGTCTTTCTGCTGTGAGTTTATTGTGAAACCGGACAGTCGGAGCGACGCAGGATGATTCTGGAGAATATTTGTGTTCATTGCGGTTGAGGGCGGCACGAACTGAATTGTTTTCTGTGTTTGGTCAGGCGAGGTGGCAACCTTTGTTAAAACCAGGATGGTTTCTTCGTTTAATGTTATTTTCCATGTACCGTTTGTAATCATTGCCTGCAAGTTCTTGTACTGCTGTGGTCCGTAAAAACCTTTACTCCGGAAAGTAAGACCGTCGATGGTGTCGATCAGGACGTGATTGATGTCTTTTTGGACTTTGTATGGAACAGTAGAAAGAGTGTAACTGCCAGTGTATATGTGGTGGAGTGAGTGGAGTCCTTTGCGATTGGCGAGTTTCGGGAGGAAATCAAAAGTTGCAGCCACGGAGTTATCGCCTGAGACACTTGCCGTTGCCCTGTCTTTAATTGTCTTGTTAGAGGTTGTGACAAGGTTGTAGGTCGTTCGCATGCGCAGTGGAATATCACTTGAGATTAGAGCGGCCGCAGGGAATATGGCCAGAATGATTGCGGGGATGAAATGCGCCGCCTTGAATTTCCATGACTGCACTCTTTTTACAGAGTAAATAGCCGATACGAAAATAAACGGAACAAATTCGGCCTGGTAATGGAATATTATTTTCGTTTCTGTAAACCGGTCTGAAAGAAGCCTCTGCATGAGAACGGGCAATGATGGGATAAGGGTTAGCGGGTCCAGCAGGCTCATAAAACCAAGCGGACCAAGGAGTGCGCTGATGAATGCCAGCTTGTCCGCGTTTGTCATGATGCGGAGTGTCATGATTGGATGCCTTATGATGTTAAGTATAATGTCTGAGGGTGAATTGCCGAGATGCGCATAAAGTTGCCAGAACTGGATGGTGTTGTCGTTGAGGCGCGGCATTATGACTACCACGGCCAGTAAGAAATAGATCATGCCCGTAAATAAAGGAGTCCATACCCACTTTCCACGGCGTTTGTCCAGGAATGCGTACACAGAGAAAGCCATAATGATCAGGGCAATATTCTCCTGGCATAGCATTGCAAGGATGAGAAATGCAAGGAAGGCCTTAAAGTTCTCTGTTTTATAAAAATAAAACATAAAGATCATGAAACTCGATGCCAGTGCGACGGGATGGAATTCATAAAGGTTCATATAAATCAAAGGCGGGTAGGCAAGATATGCAATTGATAATGCGGCAGCCCATTTCTCGGAAAGTTCCCTTTTAGCCATCAGGAAAATGCCAACAGCTCCGGCTGCAAGTACCAGTGTCTGGATTTGCAGCAGGAGTAGCGGGCTTGGAAGAATGGCATAGAGCGGGGCAATCAGAAATAGAATTACAGCCATGTGGTTGCCGGGAAATGGTATTCCTAGAATTGATGAGTCAATTGATCCTTGGGTGATATTCCATGTGCTTTGAGAGTGGATGGCGAGGTCAAAGTCGGAAAAGCCGTAGTAGGTGTATTTGAGGCTGGCGATCGATCCTAGAAGGATAACGTATGTTAAAATGGCGGTGCCAATGATTGTTTTGATCACGGTTGACTGCTTTATTTGCATGGCTTTCAGATTATATCATGTCGGATAATTGTAAAGTCGCAATCATTCGTTCGACCGCATTACTTGCCACGCAAGGGTGCAATTGTTATAGTTGCAGCCGACTGACATTGACGGGAGTGTCGTGAAGGAAAAGGTCTTAATATTTATTGTTGCGTATAATGCCGAAAAAACAATTTCTTCGGTTCTGGGTCGCATTCCCGTTGAGAAGTTGCCGCCGCTGACAGAGATTCTGATCATTGACGATTCTTCTGCTGACCATACCTACGAAGTTGCTCAGGCTGGTAAGGGAATTTGTTCACTGCCAAAAATAACCGTCCTTCGCAACCCGGTTAACCAGGGGTACGGTGGTAACCAGAAAATAGGCTATGAATATGCAATCCGGAATGGCTTCGATGTTGTGGCTCTCCTGCATGGCGATGGCCAGTATGCCCCCGAAAAGCTGCCTGACTTGATTAAGCCCGTGATGGAAGGGGATGCAGAGGCCTGTTTCGGGTCGCGGATCATGGAGAAAGGCGCGGCTTTGAAATATGGAATGCCGTTGTATAAATATGTTGGCAACCGGATTCTGACGGTATTTCAGAATGTTATGCTGAACTCGAGCCTGACGGAGTTCCACTCCGGTTATCGTGTATATTCCGTTGATGCCCTGAAGAAAATACCCTTCCGGTACAATACGAATGATTTTCATTTCGATACTGAAATTATTATCCAGTTATTAAGTGCAGGAATGCATATCAGGGAAATTCCCATTCCGACGTATTATGGCGATGAGATTTGTTACGTAAACGGATTGGCGTACGCGTTGAATGTCGTCAAGGCCACGATTGCGAGCAGGATTCACCGCATGGGTTTACTTTTCCAGCGGAAGTATGATGTTTCGGAAGGAAATGTTCACTACGACCTGAAGCTCGGTTATGTGTCCTCGCATTCGCTGGCAATTGCGGCTGTTTCGGAGAAATCAAGTGTTTTAGATCTTGCGTGTGGACCCGGTTATATCGCCTGGGAGCTGGTTAAAAAAGGTTGCAAAGTTACAGGCTTGGATGTCTGTGAATGCAGTTCGAAATGTTTTGAGAAGTTCATTGTCCACGACTTGGACAACAAGGAATTGCCGGCCAATCTTGGTGTTTATGATTATATTCTAGCGCTGGATTGTATCGAGCACCTGTCTTCTCCTGAGAAGTTGATGGAGCGTTTGCGCCGCCAATGTTACTCGGAGAATACAAAAGTGATAATAACCACTCCGAATGTTGGATTCATTATCACGAGGTTGGGGCTTCTTTCGGGACAGTTTAATTATGGTATAGAAGGTATCCTGGATTTGACCCACAAACGTCTGTTTACATTCAGTTCCATCAAACGCTTGCTCATGCAGGAAGGATGTCAGATAGTGCGAATACAGGGTGTTCCGCCTCCAATCCCGAAGGCGCTTGGAAATAACATCGTGAGTCGCGTTTTAATGAAAGTAAGCGAATGTATCGTCTGGCTCTGGCCAAGAATGTTCGCATATCAGATATATGTTGAAGCGCGGCTTATGCCGCCTGTTGAGCGGTTGTTGGCTAAGACTATTGAGTCATCCTCGGTACCTTCGGCGACAAAGCGGATCTAATCGGCAGGATGCCGGAATCCTCGGAATGATTTCAATACAGTTGTATTGCCTTTAAGCTCAGGACCTGTAGGGCCGTCGGGTAGGGTATGTGCCAATAACCCTTAACTCAACGCACACTTTTCGCGCAAGCGATAATGCCTTCTTGACCTGCGGTTCTGCCGGCGCTCCCTGTATGTCCACAATGAATGCGTATTCCCTTGGGCATCCGCGGATTGGACGGGATAGAATACGCGAGAGGTTTACATCCTGGTTCCTGAATGTTTCAAGAAACGTACAGAGGCTTCCTGGGGAGTTGGGCAATTTTGCCATTATGCTTGTTTTCTTTTTTCCGGGCAGGACAACCTTCTGGCCGGAAATCGAAAGGAACATTGTTATGTTTGGAACTTCGGTTGCAATAGGATATTTCAATACATTCAGGCCGTTTAGACTCGCTAGCCGCCTGTTTCCTATGGCGGCCGATCCGGTTTCGTCAGATGCATGACGGGCGGCCATAGCGGTGCTGGAAACAACGCGCTTCTGCACATGAGGCAGGTTATTCTGAAGCCAGTGTGCACAATGTTCAAGTGGTGCGAAGTGCGAATACAGCGTCTCTATTTTTTCGTTCTTGCGCCCCAGCAATGCAAGCTTGACGTCAAGAGACAACTCTTCTGCGATATATATCTTAGGCTCATTGGCCATAAGGATGTCGATTGTTTCGTAAATTGTACCACCTGAAGAATTCTCTATGGGAATGATGCCCCTGCGGGTGGGCTTCTTTGAAACATATCCGCAGACTTGGAGAATGGAAGGGAATGGCACCATCTTGCATTTTCGTCCGAAACGTTTCTCGGCAACAAGATGGGAATAGGTGCCAATTGGCCCAAGGAATGCTACTTCAGTAAGTGCCATGATATTTCTCCAGTTTGTGCGGTCTTTCCGGTTGCTTCAAACTTGCTTTGAACAACGATTTCTGCAACATAACACCTGTGAGCCCTGAGTAAAAGTATAAATTGAGAGCTGTTTATGACCGAGATTTCTACAGGTTTATCGAAGACCGACGCCCTGTCCGGGCGAATGAGCAGGCTTGGCATCCGTGAGGCTGATCTTGTTGAGAAGTTTGTGCTGGGCTCTGGAAAGGGCGGACAGAAGCTGAATAAGACTTCATCGTGCGTTTATCTCAGGCATGTTCCATCGGGTATAGAAGTTAAATGCCAGCGTGAACGATCCCGTTCTCTTAACCGCTTTTTTGCCAGGCGTGAACTTTGTGACAGGCTGGAGCAACGTCTTTTGGGGGTGCAGAGTGCCCGTCAGCAGGAATGGGAGAAAATTCGAAGACAGAAAAGACGCAGATCCCGCCGGCAAAAAGAAAGAATGCTGGCGGATAAGCATCACCATTCCCGGAAAAAGGGGTTCAGGGGGAATGTGCGCGGTGATGGAGATTGATTTCTGCGGACAAATAATAGATTTCGAATGGCCGATGCCAAATGGCTTGAAGATTAATAATTATTTTCGGAACAAAATGGTTGCCAGAAACGTCTTAATGGTAAATGACTGTTTAAACGCATTTGGGTGGGGGGCTTATGAAATGTAAATTGTCTGTTTTAGCCTTGTTTCTGTTCGGGATAATGACTTGCTCTGTTTTGGCCGATGGCAGGGATTCTCAATGGAAGAAAGTTGATGAGGCTATCGGGAAGGGGCTGCCGAAGACTGCAATAGAAGTTCTCGATCCGATTATTCAGCAGGCGCTTCAGGATAAAGCTTATGGAGAGGCCGCAAAGGCAATATGCCGTAAGATTGTACTTGAGGGCAATATACAGGGGAATAAGCCTGAGGAGAAAATAACGCGTCTGGAATCTGAAATTGCCAAAGCGCCCAGGGAACTTGTCCCGCTTCTCGGAACCATTCAGGCGAACTGGTACTGGCATTATTTTCAGAATAACCGCTGGCGGTTCATGCAGAGAACTGCAACCGCGCAAGCTCCAGGCAGGGATTTCACCACATGGGATTTGCCAAGGCTCTTTGCGGAGATTGACAAGCGATATCAAGGGGCACTTTCAGCCGCGGATATGCTCAAGACTATCCCTGTTGCCTTGTATAATGACCTCATTGAGAAAGGGACAATGCCGGATACTTACCGTCCGAAACTTTACGACTTTATAGCGAACGAAGCTGTTTCGTTCTATACGTCCGGTGAACAGGCCGCAGCCAAGCCGCAAGATGCATTTGAGATTTCCTCTGAGGACCCGATATTTGATGATCCTCGCAGGTTTATAGCGTGGAATCCGGGGACAAGTGACACTGATTCACCTGCACTAAAAGCCATACGAATCTATCAAGACCTGATGAAATTTCATATTGCAGACAAGGATCAGGCGGCGTTCAGGGATGTTGATTTGGCGCGTATGATTTATGGCAAGAATGTCGCCTTCGGGGAGGAAAAGAATAAAAGGTTGAAGAAGATGCTGGCTGTGTCTGCAGAAGAATGGGGTGACCACGAGGTCTGCGCCATGGCGTTTTACCAACTGGCCGGAATTCTGCAGGAAGAGGGGTCGCTTAAAGATGCCAGATCTATTGCAGAGCGTGGTGAGAAGGCTTTCCCCGGCAGCCCTGGAGGTAAGCTGTGCCACAATATCATAGCTGCAATAGAGGCCAAGTCGGCAACCATCTCTACGGAATATGTATGGAATGATTGCCAGCCGAAAATTAATATCCGTTACAGAAATATCACGGAGATGTATTTCAAAGCTGTGCCTTGGGATTGGGCTTACTTCCTCAATAACAAGCATGGCAGGCCAGAATACCTTGATGAGAATGCCCGTAAGGTTCTGCTCGCAAAGGAGCCGCTGCTCGAATGGTCAGCAACACTGCCTGCAACTTCTGATTTCAAGGAACGCACAGAAGTCATCCCGGCTCCGAAGGATTTAAAGCCCGGCTATTATTTCATAATAGCCAGTCATGACCGGAGGTTCAGGGAATCTGATAATCAGGTTACGTTTACAGATGTCTGGGTCAGTGACCTCGCTCTTGTTGTCAGGACGAGAGAAGGAAATATTGAAGGGTTTGTGGTTAACGCGAAGTCGGGCGACCCTGTAAGCGGTGCAGAGGTTGAAGCATGGCTTCTGGATGCACATGGAGGCAGGATACGTGCGACTGTGCCGAACACTGATGAGAACGGCTATTTTACTCTTACACCTCAGCAGCACAGGAACTATTTCATAAGGGTACGTCACAACGGACACGAAATTGCCTCTGCACGTGAGTATTCTGGATATCGCCACGAGCGGGATCGTCATCGTAACAGCCAGGTAATATTTTTTACGGATCGGGCCATTTACAGGCCCGGGCAGACTATCCAGTACAAGGGGATATGTGTGTCGGCCGAGCCGCAGAATAATAACTACAGTTTGTTGGGAGGGCGGGAGCTCACTGTTGAATTCCGGGACTCAAACGGCAAGGAGATTGCGAAGCAGCAGCACAAGTGTAACGACTATGGTTCGTTCTCCGGGAGTTTTACGGCGCCACGGGACAGGATGATGGGTTCGATGCAGTTGATAGCCCGCGGTGTTCAAGGTAGTTCACGCGTACAGGTGGAGGAGTATAAGAGACCGAAATTCCAGGTGACAATCGACGCGCCTAAAACTGCGGCGCGATTGAATGACAAAGTCGGGATGCACGGCAGAGCAACAGCTTACACAGGTGCTGCAGTTGATGGTGCCCAGGTAAAGTACAGGGTTGTGCGTGAAGTCCGTTATCCGGATTGGTTCTACTGGTGTTACTGGTACAGACCTCGTAATACGTCCAGCCAGGAAATTGCCCATGGTTCTGCCAGAACCGGCACGGATGGTTGCTTTAAGATCGAATTTGTGGCCAAGCCTGACCTTTCTGTGTCCGAGAAAGATGAGCCATTTTTCAGCTATCATGTTATGGCTGATGTGATAGATGCGGCAGGAGAAACCCGCTCTGCTGATCGTGTTGTTAATGTGGGATATAAGGCATTAAAGGCTTCTCTGAGCGCCGACGAGTGGCAAACGGAAGACAAGCAGGTAAAGATAACGCTCAACACTACCACTCTTGACGGTGAAGGTCAGACTACAGAGGGGAAGATCAAGATTCACAGGTTGAAGGAGCCTGAGAAAGTTGAGAGGGCCAATCTCCGCGAGTGGCGGAATTATTACCATGAGGGGATGCGGGTTGAGGAATTAGATTTATCAAATCCGAATACATGGGAACTTGGTGCTGTAGAGGAAGAACGAAGATTCAATACCGACACAAATGGTCAGGCTGTGATGGAATTCACCCTTGGCCAGGGTCTTTATCGTGCTGTTGTTGCTACACGGGACCGGTATGGTAAGGAAGTGTCAGCCCTGCTACCGGTGAGAATCCTGAAGACGGCAGATAACAAATTGGCATTGAAGATTCCAAACATGGTCGTTGCGCCATCATGGTCTGTAGAGCCAGGGCGGGAATTTATTGCATTGTGGGGGACCGGTTATGATTCAGGACGGGCTATTGTTGAAATCGAGCACAGGAACAGGATTGTTAAACGTTACTGGACACAGCCTGGCGATACACAGGTGACGATAAGACAGTCGGTTGATGAGAACATGCGAGGTGGTTTTGTTGTACACGTCACGCAGGTTCGCGAGAACCGTGCCTACTTCACTACCAGGAATATAGCTGTCCCATGGAACAATAAGAACCTTGAATTGAAGTGGGAGCATCTTGTTTCCAAGCTTCAGCCTGGCCAGAAGGAGACTTGGACTGCTGTTATTTCGGGGCCGGATGCCAGCGCAGCCGTGGCGGAGATGGTGGCGACACTCTATGACCAGTCGCTGGATGCGTTCATGCCACATTACTGGATGCAGCGTTTCTCGTTTTTTTACCGTGACTACAGTTCCATGCATTCGGATTTTTGCAATGTCATGAAGCCATTGAATCATTTGAAAGGTTCATGGACCCATGGGCATGTACATGTCGACGTTACTTATCGAAGGTTCCCTCACGACTTGACCGAGAATTATTATGGGTATGCCTTTGCCGGAGGTGGCAGGGGTAAAGGGATGATGCGTGCAATGTCTGCAGGCGTGGCAATGGATGCAATGGTTATGTCTGAGGGTGCGCCAGCCGCTGCAATGGCCCCTTCCGAACGTGAAATGCAGGGAGTTGAATTAAAGAAAGAAAAGGCTTCCAACGCTGCTGGCGAAGATGCAGATGGTGTTGGAGTATCCGGTGACGATAAACCAAAAGCTGATCTTGGTAAGATAACCGCAAGAAAAAATCTCAATGAGACGGCATTTTTCTTTCCGCACCTGGTGTCTGACAGCAATGGTACCGTTCGGGTTACATTTGAAATGCCTGAGGCTTTGACCCAGTGGCGTTTCATGGGGTTTGCCCATGACAAGGATTTGCGTTCTGGTTTCCTTCAGGGCGAAGTGGTTACGTCAAAAGACCTGATGGTTCAGCCGAATCCTCCGCGTTTCCTGCGTGAGGGAGATGAATTGGAGTTTACCGTTAAGGTTACCAATCAGACAGATATGCAGCAGAAAGGGCAGGTACGCCTGGTGCTCTGCGATGCCCGTACTGAAGAGTCAGTGGATGAAAAGTTTGCTAATGAGACTCCGGATATAACTTTTGAAATTCCGGCGAAGGAATCGCGCAGTTATAGCTGGAAAATCAGGGTACCTGACGGTTCCAGTTTCATAACCTACAAAGCTGTTGGTTCAACAGGGAAAGTCTCGGATGGCGAGGAAGGTTTTTTGCCAGTCCTTTCAAGGAGAATATTTATAACCGAGTCACTTCCGCTGCCTATCAGGGGGCCTGCGACAAAGAAATTCGAATTCAAGAAACTTGTACAATCAGCCAGGTCAGATACATTGCGCCATCAGAATCTTGTGGTGCAGATGGTTTCAAATCCTTCGTGGTATGCGATCATGGCCCTGCCGTTTCTTATGGAGTTTCCGCACGAATGTTCCGAACAGACTTTCAACCGTCTTTACGCCAACATTCTAGCCCGTTTTATTGCCAATTCTGATCCGAAAATACGGCGAGTCTTTGACCAGTGGAAGGGTACACCTGCGCTGGATAGTCCGCTTGAGAAGAATCAGGACCTCAAGAGTGTGATGATCGAAGAAACTCCGTGGTTGAGACAGGCGCAGTCAGAGAGTCAGGCTAGAAGAAATGTTGGAATTCTTTTCGACACTAACCGGATGGAAGACGAAGTGGCACGCTGTTTCAGAAAGCTGGCGGAAATGCAGTTGCCCGACGGTTCATGGCCGTGGTTTCCGGGCGGCTATGGAAACGATTATATCACCCTTTACATAACGACGGGTTTTGGCCGGATAAGGCATCTCGGAGCAGATGCGGACATGAAACCAGCAATTCGTTCACTGGTTCGCCTGGATAACTGGATCAACGAAATCTACCGTGAGATTCTTCGTCATGGGCACAAGGATCGAAATAACCTGACCGAAACAATATCGCTTTACCTTTATGGACGTAGTTTCTTTCTGAAGGACAGGCCTGTTGATAATAATGCTAAAGAGGCTGTTGATTATTTTGTCGGGCAGGCGAAAATATACTGGCTCAAGCTGGCAAACCGGCAGTCCCAGGGACATCTTGCGCTGGCACTGCTCAGATTTGGAGATACGGCGACTCCACCCGAGATAATGAAGTCTATCAGGGAGCGTTCTGTTACGGATGAGGAGATGGGGATGTTCTGGCGCGAGACGGAACTTTCATGGTGGTGGTATCGTGCTCCAATAGAGACACAGGCCCTGATGATCGAGGCGTTTGCCGAAGTGATGGAAGACGAAAAAGCGGTAGAGGACTGTAAGGTGTGGCTGTTGAAACAGAAGCAGACACAGGATTGGAAAACAACCAAGGCGACTGCAGATGCCGTCTACGGACTGTTGTTGAGAGGTGTGAACAATCTTGCTTCGGATGCACTTGTGGAAGTATCAATCGGCGGAATGGAGATAAAACCTGAGAAAGTAGAAGCGGGGACAGGTTTCTACGAGAAGAAATTTCTGCCTTCCGAAATCTCGTCCAAGCTAGGCGAAATAACCGTTAAGAAGATTGATCAGGGGGTGGCGTGGGGTAGTGTACACTGGCAGTATCTTGAGGACATGAAGAAAGTTACACCTTATGATGGTACGCCTCTCAAATTGAAAAAGACTCTCTATTTGAAAACAGCCACCAAGAAAGGGCAGATGCTGGAACCCATCAAGGGTCCGGTGAATGTTGGTGATGAATTGGTTGTCAGGATAGAGCTTAGGACGGATCGCGATATGGAATATGTTCATATGAAGGACCAGAGGGGGAGTGGGGTGGAACCGGTGAATGTGATTTCACGGTATAAGTACCAGGATGGACTGGCTTACTATGAGTCCACGCGTGATACGGCCAGCCATTTCTTCATAGATTACCTGCCGAAGGGTGTATACGTTTTTGAGTATTCGACAAGAGTTGTTCACAGGGGCTCTTACCAGAGTGGAATTACAGAAATTCAGTGCATGTATGCGCCGGAATTCAACAGTCATTCAGATAGTTTTCAGATTGTTGTCAAATAGGACGTAAAAAGAAGCTGCAGATTGTTGTTTTTTCTCTTGATAATGATCTGTGGGTATCTATTATCTGTCCCCATTCTTTCGGGGGCGTAGCTCAATTGGTTAGAGTCCCAGACTGTCGATCTGGTTGTTGCGGGTTCGAGTCCCGTCGCTCCCGCCATTCGACGCGGCCTGCGTTGCATAATGGTTGTTTCACCGTAGACATATTGCTAAGTTCAAGTAACACAATGATTGATACAATATATCGACTGATTTATATCGGCCATGTAAGATAATTTTTATTGTACTTTCAGGTAAGGCCTT
>Ga0156394_1207_pt2 | contig 28413 bp, 30 predicted proteins | sample RifOxyA3_FD_108038 | JGI IMG/M metagenome (GOLD analysis project Ga0156394, IMG submission 108038) | Lentisphaerae bacterium RIFOXYA12_FULL_48_11 | reverse complement strand
AAATAAGATTATGAGAAAACTAGGATATTTTTTACTGATTGCCGGATTTCTAGCCACAACGTTCCTATGTGTAATCGTATCAGCCAAAACACACGCCTTATGGATCTGGAACAGAAATGATCTTTCAGAAAAACAAGTCACTGCAGATTTAGCGTCAGACGCAATACGTGAAGTCACACTCAAAGCTAACGGCATGGTTCGACAGACATTTTTGCCAGCACTCGCCATGTTGGTAGGTGGTTTAATGATCGGAATTGAAAAGAGAAAGAATAAGCCCAACCAAACATCGGACGGTATTTGTCAACCCTGCGGGTTGCCAAAACCGTCAATGTGATCGTTGGGCTCAAAGAGAATATGAACTATATATGGTTGTACATTTTGATTGCCCTGATAGCAGTTCCTGTCCTTGGAGCCGCAATCTCACGCCTGAAATTGTTCTACCGCGGCTGGACGATCAAGGGAGTTGGACGCGATGCTTTGGCCTACGTCGAGAAAGATAAAGGCCAGATCATATTCGGAGCAGAATTGAGTTTTGGCACACCATACAAGCGAGTCATAACCATTCCCAAACCATCTGCGTTTCCAGGCTGGGCCACAAGCCGGAGAGATGAAATTATCTCACGGATTAAGACAGAGTTACCCGAATCCAAATACAAGTATGAAGAAGAAAGATAAGCCCAACCATGAACTGGAGGTTATTTTTCAAACCGCGGCGGTTTGAAAATAACCTCAGTTCGGACGTTCGGCCAATGAAGAAAAATCATTTTCCCTCTTGCAGTTATCATCCAACTGCCGTATCTTCATTGTAGATACATAAGGAGAATAACATGATTACCAAGGTTCAAAAATGGGGTAACAGTTTAGCGGTGCGCATTCCGCGGTCTGTCGTAGAGGACACACAGTTAAAACCTGGAGAAGCCGTAAATATGGCATCTCATGACGGCCAGATTGTCATTGCTGCCGTCCGACAGCAAAGATTCAAACTCAACGATTTGCTAAAAGGCATCACATCGCGAAACAGACATGAAGAAGTTGCCACTGGCAACGCCGTCGGAGGGGAGGTTTGGTAATGCCCACCCCCTACTGCCCGAAACGCGGTGATATCGTTTGGCTCACATTCAATCCTCAAGCAGGTCACGAACAGGCAGGACATCGCCCTGCACTGGTTCTTTCCCCGGAAGCCTACAATCGCAAAGTTGGATTGATGCTGTGTTGTCCTATTACAAGCCATATCAAGGGTTATCCATTCGAGGTTCATATTCCTCAGGGACACAAAGTCTCCGGCGTCGTCTTGGCGGATCAAGTCAAGAGTCTTGATTGGAAAGCCAGACAAACGTCTTTCTGCTGTACCCTTCCGAACACAACAGTCCATGAAGTTCTCAATAAACTTGGAACTCTGATCGACGATTAAGAGGCCGAACCAGTTTTTGAACGCGATTCTCAACCCTGCGGGTTTCGAACGCGTTAAAATGACCGTTCGCATGATAAATAAATGAAAGAAGATCCGACAATCACTGCATTCCTCGCACCTTTTGCGGCAACCATCCTTGCATATACATTCCTCTTCAACTTGCCCATCATGGTTGCCGCAAAGCCAATTCAGGCGTTCATATCAGCATCTTGCTCAACAGTTGCTGTCGTGTTGTTGTTTCGAGTTATGAGAAGCGGTCCAATTTGGGCTCGAATTCTAACGGGACTTGTTATACTCCCATTATTTATACATATAGTGTTCACGTTCTGGTCGGGGGCAATTCGGCTTACGATTTCTCGATGACAAAGCAAAACGGAAATGCGAACAAGGGCATGAATGGTACTCGGTGAAAGCGGCTTTCACCTCGACCATTATGCCATGCGTTGGGTCACAACGAAAATGAAAACAAAATCACAGATTCCTAGTGTAGCTGACCTTGCCAGTATTCTAGTCGGTGTGTCTGGTGAATATTTTGTCGCCGCAGAACTCACGCGACGTGGATACATTGCCTCAATAACGCTGAAGAATACTCGTGGTATTGATGTCTTGGCATCCAACGAAGACGCATCTAAATCCGTCGGTATTCAAGTTAAAACTAACAGCACCAAGAGAAAAGACTGGATACTCAACGAGAAAGCCGAAAAGTCTCACTCGAATTCACTTTTCTACATCTTTGTCAATCTTTCTGATGCGGGCAGACTTCCCGACTACTACGTTGTCCCAAGCCGGGTGGTGGCCTCATACGTGAAGAGAACACACAGAGAATGGTTGGCAAAGAGAGGACGACACGGACGAAAACACAGAGACAATCCAATGCGACATTTCAAAGATGAAATCGAGGTGTATCGTGATCGATGGGATCTTCTTAAACTCTCAAAGAAAAGGAAATGACCCAACAAGTTTTTGAACGCGATTCTCGAAACCCGGCGGTTTCTCGAACGCGTTAAAATGACCGTTAGGGTAAAGAATATGAAGAGAATATCTGCATACATGATAGTCTTGTCTTGTATAGTCTTTACCTCCTCATGCACGGCGCAACGCACAGAACTCAAAGATGGGCAATCAAACAACCTCGGCGACTTTATCTATACGGCCAAACTAATCAACGGGCAGGTGTATCTTCAGCTCAACACCAATCCAGCCCCTGACGGTCGGATAGGACCGTTTGTGAAGCAAGTTGATGGTAACTACACTTGTGAAACCAAAGATAAGGGTGTTCACACGCTCGACAAATCTCCGGACGGGAAATGGTGGTACGGCTGGAGTTATGTTCACTCACATACGGAACGGGTTGATGCAAGTGTAATTGACAATCAACAAAAATACCCTAACACCCATTAAGCCCTTTTGAGTAAAGAACAAAATGATCCCGTCCCGAAGTTTTTTTCACGAACGATAGATGAACTACGGGTTCACATCCCGGCCGTTTGCATGTTCTCACCAGCGTGTCGAAATCACGCCAAGCGCCTTAGGCAGCTTTGTTTACAGATCTACGACCTGAAATTGAGCCTTCCAGTCAAACACCCATGCGGAGTCAATAGGATTTGTCCGGTGACGGCACCGGGATCCATAGACATGACAGCTTTTGCTTCATGACGCTCCAGAAACTCATATGATACCCCCTGAAAAGATCCATTCAAAACGATGTTGGCTCCCCGACTATTCGGGGTCCAGTTCTATGCGGACTTGTTCCAGGGGCAGAACAGCTCTGACCGGTTATGAAATCGAACCCCGTAGACGGCATCCATTCAAAGCGACTGGCTGAATACCGGTATCTGCGAAGAAACCGGCAATTCAGGAGAGATGGCGGGGTGTCCGGTCATGGATCCCCCAGTGTGTAACTCTCCAACGCTTGAATTCATCACTTCTCCAGTTGGGCTCTTCTGGCTTGCCGCCTTACGGGGAGTTAAATCATGCTGCTTTCATGTGCTTCTCCACAAATTGTTTAGGATCAAATACAGAACGGTTCTTAAGCATGAAATACACCGCTACCGCTATCTTATGCGCCATAATGGCATTGGCAACATGCTTGCCGTGTTTCTTTGTCAACTTATCCGCAAAGGCATGCAGGTATTTCTGGTCGCGTTTCGCCAGTATTGCAGCTTCATGGAATGCCCACTTCAGATACGGGTTGCCCATCTTGCCGCCCTTGAGTCCTTTGATCTTGCCGGCTGAGGCAACTGAGCCTTTGACCAGTCGGCAGTAACTGCAGAAGTCCTGGACAGTCGGAAAACGGCTGATGTCATCAATCTCATATAGAATGGTCAATCCAAGGACCTCCCCAATCCCGGGCACGCTGAGGAGGACCTTGAAATCCGCCATGTTTTCGTTGTTGGTATATTTCAGGAGTTCCACTTCCAGTTTGTATATCTGCCTGTCGTATTCCTTGATCAGGTCAAAATCAGATTGTAGTACCATCCTGTGATAAGGATTCTTATAGACGCCCAGGACCTCCTTGAACCACGGGTCCCTTGTCTTGGACTGTCCGCGTTTGACTTCCGGCAGGTTATGCGTGATAAGCCCGCGCTGGATATGTCCCAGCAGCTCGGCCCGTTTCCAGACATAACTCATCCTCCTTCTGAGCAGGTCCCTGACCGGACGTTTTTCCGCAGGGTACACGTACGATGTCGGAATCATGTTGCTCCTCAGCAGCTGAGCTATCTTTTCAGAATCGATGCGGTCGTTCTTGTTCTTCCCACCATGAATGAGTCTCAGGTACAAGGCATGAGCCAGGACAAATGGAATGCCTTCATCCGTACAGGCATCGGCCAGCCAGTACCAGTTGAACGCGCATTCACAGCATACGGTGATGCTGTGCCGGTACGGCTTTATTCTCTTCAGGAACACCTGGAAATCATTCCCCTCGATGTTGCTGTGCACCATGACTTAACCGTCACGATCGACGACGCAGATGTACATCTGCCTGCTGTGCAGGTCTATTCCACAGTTGAATTCCGTCGTACTTTTGTAATACTTCTGCATGAGACTCCTCCTCGTTTTAAGCGCTATGACGCTTATGGGGCAGCAATGACCCCGGTTGATATTAATTATCCGGGAGGAGTCTCACTTAACTGAAAGTAAGGTCCTCTCCGCCGTTGCCCTATTCTATCAAAAGGGCTTAGCGGGGAGTTTCAAGGGCATCAAGGGTATTCGATGAACCTGCGGTTCATCTCAACCCTTATGCCATGCGTTTGGCTTTGAAAGAATTAAATCAAGATTTCCCCTTGACTGGTATATCGCGTAGATATACATTTTGCATATGATTAAAGAATACTCTGAATTCCATGGATTTGAGTGGGACAATGGAAATCTTGACAAGAATTTGAAGCATAGTGTTCGAAACTCGGAATGCGAACAGGTGTTTTTCAACGAGCCACTCGTAATCCTTGATGACCCGAAGCATTCTATAGTTGTAGATCGATATGCTGCATTCGGGAAAACCGATGACGAAAGATTATTGACTGTGGTGTTTACAATGCGGGGAACAAAAGTCCGTGTGATTTCAGCCAGATACATGAACAAGAAAGAGAGGCAATTTTATGAAAATACTGGAAAGCAAGAATAGGACATTTAAAACTGAAGACGATGAAAGAAAATTCTGGGCGACCCACTCGCCTCTGGACTTTTTTGATGTTTCAAAAGCTCGGAAGGTATCCTTTCCAAATCTGAAACCATCCTTAAGGTCTGTTTCAATACGACTTCCAAAGGACATGCTGGAGGAGTTGAAAATCCTAGCGAACAAAAGAGACGTCCCCTATCAAAGTCTTGCCAAAATGTATCTCGCATGGGGAATCCAATTGGAACGGCGGGCATTAAGAACAAGATGATAGCCGAACCAGTTTTTGAACGCTATTCTCGAGCCCAGCGGCTCTCGAACGCGTTAAAATGACCGTTCGATTGAAAAGAAACATTGACAATTCGCTCAAGTGATACTATTGTAGCACAATGAAAACTGAACTTGTCACTACTCTAAAACGCCAGGCCACAAGACTAATCTCGGAACTTCAAGAAGCTCGCTCACCCATCCTGATAACCGAACACGGCAAACCAGCGGCATACCTTGTTGATGTCGAAAGTTACGAGACTCAACAGGACCGAGTCCGAATTCTTGAAGGAATTGCACGCGGCGAACGGGCCGTTCAAGAGGGAAACATTCTTACACATGACCAAGCGAGAAAGAAGATGAAGAAATGGCTCGCCTGATTTGGACAGAACCAGCCCTCAAAGATCTCGAAACAATTGCAGAATATATCGCACTGGATAAACCTGACGCCGCTCAAAAATACGTACAAAAAGTCTTCTCTGCTGTAGAACGATTAGCCCGTTTCCCAAAATCTGGATCTATTCCCCAGGAAATCTCAAACCTACCATATCGACAGGTTATCATTCCTCCATGTCGTATTTTCTACCGACACAGCAAAGATTATGTTTTTATCATATTTGTCATGCGGTCGGAACAGAACCTACGACAAGACATCCTGACAGATAGAGACAATAATTAAGCGAACCATTTTTTGGAAGGTATTCGATGAACCTCGGCGGTTCATCTCAACCTTCAAAATGACGTTAGATTTCAGAAAGAAATATGAAAAAGAAGATCATGATCGTGTTAAGCGCCACTGTCCTGCTCGCATATTTGGCATACAGTAGAAACCTATGGTTTTCAGAACTTGAGAGACAGGTTGCCGTCGGCAAGGACATATTGTCGCAACCCATCGATATAGAGAAGCCAGGCAAGATTCTATGGCGCATTACGGAAGATCAATGGAAATATACAGGTGAAGTGAAGGTCGGACTACTTATAGATAACAATCAAACCCTCCCAAGAGATGCGCTCCGCAAAGAAAGCATGGCTCTTCAGGTCGTTTTGGATGCCAACGCAGTCACATATCAACCGTCTACCTCCGGAATGAAAGAAGTGCTCCGCGTAAATCGACTAATCCGTAACTGGTACTTTACAACCAACGAGCCACTCTCCCCGAACGCTCGTATTTGGGAATCAGGAAATGGGAGCACCGTTGAATTCGGACTTTGCGGCGTTAACAGATATCGCTCGAACATAGGCTGTTTCTGTAGCCGGGTTATACCCTCTCACCTGCATGTCTGACAACATGCGCGCACGTAATGGAGATATCTTTTGCTGGTTTACCTTCCCGACAGTGCTATCATTACTGATCATGTGTTGATCCTTTCGGTGGGGTCCAATAAAAATGTGCTTCATACACATCGTGGCCCCACCGGAGGATCTTCTAGACAAAGGAATTCTGGGAGAAAATAACTGCCGCGTAGCGGCTTAGTTCAACAAGGTGCAGCAGAAAGCGACCCCGGATGGAGGTGGGTAACCTCGGGGAGCGGAGCGTAAGCGCTCCCCGAGACTCCCCACCATCCACCAGGAACAAATGGTATTAGGTGATTCTTCGACCCGCGCGGCGCAGGTCTCGAACGCCTGAGGAGTGACGTTGGGGCTCGGAAATCAAGCAATGAAATTCATCCCTTGACAAGTATCCACAATGTACTTACATTGTTCCCATGAAAACAACGCTAGTTTCTATAGGTAATTCACGAGGAGTTCGCATACCAAAGCCTTTTATCGAACAATGTGGACTGAGAGGAAAGATCGAAATGGACATTCGGGACCGCATGATTCTTATCTATTCCCCTCGTCATACCAGATCTGGATGGGGAAAAGCCTTCCAACAGATGGCTCGGCTGGGTGACGACAAGTTACTGGATCCCCAGCCTATCTCCACACGCTGGGATGACGAGGACTGGCAATGGAAATAAATCGATTCGAAGTCTTTCTCGTCACCCTCGACCCAACGGTCGGACACGAGATAAAGAAGACAAGACCATGCGTGGTCATCTCTCCAGATGAAATGAATCACCACATTGGCACAATCATTGTCGCGCCCATGACAACAAAGGGCCGGAATTATCCGACACGTATCGATTGTACTTTTCAAGGTGTCGAGGGACAGGTCGTTCTTGATCAAATCCGAACCGTCGATAAGGCTAGACTCGTCAAGAAACTTGGACAGCTCTCACAGACTTCCGGGGATAGAATCCTCGACATCCTGACCGAAATGTTTCAGAAATAAAGCCCCAACCAGTTTTTGAACGCGATTCTCAACCCTGCGGGTTTCGAACGCGTTAAAATGTCCGTTGGCTTTGGAAAAGAAATTCTTGTCATACACATTAGATGGTGTTATTGTGTGTATCAATAGAGCAGAGAAAGGAGAGCTAATATATGGCAAGAACAAATGTAGTTTTAGATGATAACCTGGTGGCTCAGTGTCAGGCAGTTACAGGCATCCCCACAAGACGATCGCTGATTGACCATGCCTTGCAGGAACTTCTCAGGCATGAGCGGCAGAAGACTGTTTTGGAATTGAAGGGACAGATTGATTGGCATGGTGATTTGAGCGCATGGCGGAAGGGACGACACACGTCGTGACCATTATTGATACAACGGTCTGGATCGACTTCTTTCATGGCAAGAACACTCCGGAAACCGAGACACTCCAACACATGCTGAATGCCGGCGAAGATATCTGCATCTGTGGTGTTATTCTGACCGAAGTTCTTCAGGGTACACGTGAAGATGCAGACTTTAAAAAAGTCGCATCACATTTTGAAGCCTTTTTATTCCTGCCCATGCATCACAGCACCTTTATCAGCTCGGCTAAATTGTATCGCACGTTGCGACGTAGAGGCATTACAATTCGTAACGCCGTTGACTGCATGATCGCAGCCGTGGCAATCGAACATGACATTCCACTCCTGCATCACGACCGGGATTTTGAACCGCTAGCAGAGTACTGCGGGCTCAAAGTGATCAAGACAAGAGAGAAGCCAACCAGCAAATCCAGCGTACGCGGTAAACCGCGCCGCTGATTTGTATCGTTGGCCCAAATAAAGACAATTGACAAATCCTGATCGATCATTATATTGTACTACGAAATATAATCGATGGAGGATTAGTAATGAATACTGTAATATTGTCACCCAAATTCCAAGTTGTCATACCTCTGACTGTCCGACGTGCCATGGGACTCCGAGCCGGACAGAAAATGCAGGTAGTGGAGTACGAGGGACGAATCGAACTCATACCCGACCGAGATATCGCCGAGTTGAGAGGTTTCTTGAAAGGGATAAATACGGATTTCGAACGTGAGGAGGACCGCGTATGAATGTCGTAGACTCTTCCGGTTGGCTGGAGTATTTCGCTGATGGACCAAATGCCAAACACTTTGCAACTGCCGTCAAACTCACACATGAACTGGTTGTCCCAACAGTTACACTCTACGAAGTCTTTAAGGTCGTGCTGAGAGAATCCGACGAGAATGCTGCCCTGCAAGCAGCCTCAGCACTCCAGAAAGGAATGGTTGCTGATCTCACCCCAAAATTGGCGATCTCGGCCAGCAAATTAAGTTTGCAACACTCGCTGCCCATGGCCGACGCAATAATCCTGGCAACTGCTCAAGCACACGGGGCAACGCTTTGGACTCAAGACATTCACTTCAAAGGTATCCATGGCATTAAATACTTTCCAAAGAAATAACATGAACTGCTGGACGTTGCCGTCCAGCATAAAGAAGAGATAGCGAGGTACTGGAATGAATACTTTGGTAGCTGAACCCCAAGCAGTAAAATTACATTTTGATAATGACACAATGTGGGTTGACCTAGCAGATGGACGCCAGCTTGGAATTCTTCTTGCATATTTCCCGCGTCTCCTCAAGGCGTCTCCATCCCAAAGGCTTCAATACACCATAAGCGGTGGCGGCATAGGCCTGCACTGGGACGATCTGGATGAAGACATCTCGGTACCATCTCTCCTTTTGGTCATCGGCGACAGACGCCGTAACGTAGAATCCAATTGGAACGGCGGGCATTAAGAACAAGATGATACCGCTTCCTTCAGTATGGAATAATCCATGTATTGAAGACTATGGCGATCCCGGGTATCGTGCGTATTGCCTGATGAAAGACAATCTCGCATTTCAATAATGAAGTTATACGTGAAAATATTTAGCTGTATTACAATTATTACGTTCGTTGCAATGTTCCCGTTGAATGCATATACGAGGGAATACCAGGTGTTTGACGTTGTCGGCGACAGCATTTCTGCCGGTGTCAACCCGGAATGCGGAATATATGGATGGGTCAACATGCTGTTCGGCGAGAGTTTTGGAACAAATGCGGCAAAAACAAATACGATCTTTACATTGTGGCCAGGCATTACCAACTGGAATAGCGCGGTATCCGGCTCGACGGCATCCAACTGGGCCACTAACTGGGAGGGCCGCCTGACGGCACTGAAAAACCATCACCCCGATCTAGTCGTCGTATTCATCGGGGGTAACGACTTACTGGACAGCCTGGGCGACGGCGTGTTCTCACCCGGCGAGCAGGGAACATACCGCACAAACCTCACCTGTATAATAACCAACCTGCAGAACAGCATTCCGTCACCTGACATTATCGTTGTCAATTACTATGACCTCTTTGACGGATACAGCACAAATCTTGTGCCTCCTTACACCAACTACCGGGGCATGTCGGAAGCCGTAATAGTCGGGAACGCGATCATCCGGGAGGTAGCGGCAAGCAACAAATGTTACCTGGTAGAAGGAACCTACGACAGCTTTATGCACCACTCTTACGGGGCGGAACTGGGTGACACCGGCCACCTCTCGCCAGATTATGTTCGTACACCCCTGTCAGCTTTCGATATTCATCCTGTTACATCCGGGCACAGCAAGCTCTACGACCTGATCTATTCAAAAATGAACTATCTTAAGTTGTATGCCGTTCCGGAATGGTGGCTGGCACAGTATAACTTAACGAATTACTATGAAGATGTGGGTCTGGATCAGGATAATGACAAGGCAATGGCATGGGAAGAATATATCGCCGGCACTTGCCCGACAAATCCGGCCTCCGTATTTTCAATTTCCGGCAGCTCAGGTTTTTCGCCTGAAGGATTTGTCCTGCGCTGGGATGCAATAACAAATCGGTCCTATAGCGTCTTATGGTCAACAAATATTCTTGAAGGTTTCCAGATCCTGGAAACAAACTGTACAGGCAATGCTTACACTGATACCCTGCACCAGGCTGAAATACAAATCTTCTACAAATTAAAGGGAAGAATTGAATAGACTCAATCCCGGCTGAAACATTTTCCGGCTTTTTTTAGAATTCCAGGGCAACAGGCCCTAAAAGTCCTGAAACCGGCGAACCGCGGTAACGCGATGGAACTGTCTGGTAATGGTTGGCAAGCGTATTATATACAAGCACCTCAAGGGTGTTTTCGCCACTCTTCACATAATCAGAAATATCAATCCGCCATGGAGGAGCAACACGCACTCCGGCTTTCTTTCCGTTTACCCTGACCTCAGCCGTGGCAACAACACTCCCCAGACGGAGAATCACTCTGTTCTTGATCTCGTCTTTCGCAAGCTTGAAAGATGTCTTGTAACACACTCCACCGGAATAATTATTAAGTATCCCGGCTTGAGACCAGTCACCCAGCGCAAGCATGCCTGTTCCATCTGTCTCCACAATAACCGGCTCAGGGATCAGAGATCCGCCGCTCCTTCCCGTCTGCGGAACAATACGCAGCGCCACAACAGCCGTTGATACCGGAACTTTTCTGGCCACGAATCTGCCGCCCCTTTTCGCCTTCATCGGCTCGCCGTTGATCCAGGCTTGAACCTGACCAGATGCCTGAACGTGGATTGCCTCTGTTCCAGGCGCGGAAAGAAACCGGAACCATTCGGCATGCTGATCACCGGCATAAACATCAAAAGGAATCACACCAGGATCATCATACCAGCGCATTGAAAGCGGAGTGCGGGACCCGGCGGCAGGAACATCTGCTTTGCGCATAACAAAGTGACCTCGACCTGCCTGATCATAACGCACAAGCACTGGATTTGAGCCAGCCTTGAGTGATACAGGCTTACCAATATCCACTACCTCGCCATTAACAAAAACCTCTGCCGGCGTAATCACCTTGGAAGTGTGGCTCTTGTCTGCCGGCGCGGCGCAGCTGACAGTAATAGAGGCCGACACTGCCTCGCTGACAGTTGCACAGGTCCAGAGATAATAGCGCTTGCCATCCTTTTCGGCCTCATACCGCGTTTCATTTAAACCACCTGCCTGTTTGCCGAGACAGATAAAATCATCCGTCACAATTCGCTTGAGACCGTGATAGCCCTGGTGCCCGTGATCCCCTTCCTTTCCCATGCGCCACGAGAACTCGTACGGACGCCATGTAAAATTCTTTCCATTAACTGATACCGACGCCGAGGGATCGACCAATTTCAGCTTCGCCAGCTCAGCATCAAGCTGCTTAACATCAACATTATCAGGTAACGGCCCCAGAACATAAAACTGCGGCCCGTACCCATGTAACTGCCTTGTCCATTTCTTGTCATCTGTCGCCGGAAGCATTGCAGTCTTCGCAAGTGCTTCCGTTTCGCGGGCCCAGGCAAAACGGCGTGCCTCCAAACCAATCATCTTATTATCAGCCGTTACAGGCATTCTGAAATCCCCATAGGCGTTGTCCATTGTCGGAACAAAAGTGACGTTCCACTCATTGGCAAGTGTTCTGCTTGTCGCATTGACATTGTTTTTCCGGGGCGGATTGACATGTTTTCTATCAGGCGAGAAAACCACAATCTGTGCTTCGTATGTATCCATGGGTAACTCGACTTTCGTTCCCGTAGACGTTTCTTCGATAACGCGCAGCGGAGTTGTCGCTCCCGTCCATGCATCCCAGAATTCCACCGCACCCTTTGCGCGGAACTCAACCACACTGTCAGGTTTGGCATCCATTACCATGTAGATATCACGCGATCCCGCCTTCCTATGTAACGCGCGTACAACCTGGTCAACCCCGCGAACATCCTGGACAAAAGCCTTGCGAATTGCTTCCACCGCATTTTCATTTTTCCCAAAACGGCATTCAGGCTTAAATGCCAAGTTGACCTTCGCCGCCAGCTCAGGATCCTCCCGGCCCACACGGTCAGAAACAACAGGCAGCGCTCCTACGTTATAAACCTTCCCGCCAGCCTGCGCAAAAGCTGCCGCCTTCTCTATCGTCGGCCAGCGTACGGCTTCCATGTCAGTCAAAACCAGCGCCTGGTATGAAGCATTAGCCGCCTTGACGACGAGCCGTCCATTCTCAACTACAGCACGCGCCAGGGAATCGTTGTCTATAAACTCAAAGTTAATACCAGCAGCCATCAGGCGGCGACCAAGGTCAAACGCTGTGTTCTTCGCTCGATTGCCGTCCATATCTGCTTCGTAAGGGGCAACGGGATATACAACTGCCACATCTGCAACAAAATGACCCTGGCTCAACAGGTATGACAACCGATCGAAATAGCCCAGGAAAACATCCATGTGATTCCAGTATGGCATGCGGAAATGGTAACAGGGCGGAGCCCATTCCCAGTGCGATCCGTATGTTGCGTAGTACAGGCCATGAAGATTGAAGAGCGTACATCCGTAGAGGAAATTCTCGCGCGTGGCGAACATTATGCGCTCCGGCGTCGCACCCCAACCCAGGCTGTGATATCCCTCCAGCCAGACCCGTGGCCGCTGGTAAAGATTTGCTATCGAAGAAGAAACCTTCCCCTTGATAAGATCTGCATTCCCGCCCGGCGTATCATGACCAGGAGCCGAGTACCATCTTGTCACACGGAAATAATCACCAAACTCGTTCGGAGAAAGACCGCGCCCTCCGGAATCACAGGCAAAGATCATCCCGCGCGAAGCATGCCAGGAATATATCGGCTTGAAATACCTTTCCTCCATCAACGACATGCGCACATCAGCGTAATCCATTCTAACCTTGGGCGTGACGTTCCCCATGTCGCTCCACATCGCCGGCAGAACTTCTAAAAGCTCATAACCCTTGCGCTGGCGGAACTCCTCTGCGAAATCAGTATTCCATGCAAACTTACCAACCCCGATATGTAATTCATCGTTGAAGAAGTAATTAAGACCCTTTGCCGATTTGCCTGCATTGTGATCCTGGAACTGCTGGAAGAAACCCTTGATGACAGTGTCACCTGATCCCGACATGAGAGGATTCAACGATCCTTTTTGAGGGACTGCACGAAACATCCAAACTTCCCATTGTCCTTCGGGCGCAGTCCACGTTACTTTACCGTCTTTTATAAAGGGAGCCAGGTCCACGCCGCCACGCAGAATCTTTCCATCTATGACCGGATATGCCCGCACAGCAAACTGATTCTCTACACAATCAAATGTTCTTGTCTCTCCGCCTTTCACCCTGATTTGTGGTCCCTTTTCAAGCTGAATGGCATTCAATTCCGGCTTGGAATAAAAAAGATGGAAAAACAGATTTGACGCACCACGGGGCCAATCAAGAGTATAAGTACTCAGACCTATCCCCATGTTCAACTTCGAACATTCTTTCGAAACATTTGAATAAACCTTCCACCACTCCTCCGTGAAAATATCTGGTTCATCATTCTCAGTCAGCCAGCCCGGTGTATCATAATGAGAGTAATTCACCTGGACGCCGCTTATCCCTTTCTTGTGCAGTTCGTTCAGCTGCCACACCAGGCGATCTATATCCAGCTTATCTCCGGTCCACCACCAGAACGGAACCTCCCCGTAGCCGGCGGGCGGCGTCTTGAATCCCGGCAGAACATCAAGGCCGGCATCGCGTCTCGGCAAACCTGCGGCATAGTCAGGAGGCTGCATCCTTTTCACCGAATCGCTGAACTCAGTGTCAGCCGCTTTTACTGGAGACAGAAAAAAAAGAACCGACAATGCGAAAAAAACATGTGAAATAGATTTCAAATGCATTTTGTTCCTTTCGGGATTAGATTTTGGAAGATACCTGATATTCGGAATGCTGTCATTGCACAATATGACTTATTTATTACACAAAATGACAGGCAGTATTTTACATCGACCACACTTCGCTACGGCACACCACTTTTAACAGGTTCAAGAACGGCGCCGCAAATCAGGGCCTTCCCTTTTACAGGCGTCAGGGTAATCCGTATTGAGTCTGCACAGTCAAGATGTAATGAATATACATGCTCTGCAACTTTGAATACCCCACCAGCCTCCTTGAAAATATCGACCTGCTCTTTAGCCAGCTCACGAATATCACGCACACCGGCAGCCACCGAAACATTGAATACACGCTGACCCGCAGCTGTTGAAGATGGATCCAACATAATCAATCGCGCTTTATAATCTCCTGCCGGAACTTTCTCATGTGCCCCTTTTCGGGCAAGGATCGGTTGCAGAACCAGGGTTATGGACTTGTCGCTTTCTATACCAGACCTGCATACCTCTGCGTATACTTCCGGCATTCGGGCAGGAGCAAACACATTTTTGCCGGCATCAAGGACAAATGGATCAACATCGATCTCCTGTTCCCCAAGGCACTGCCACATGTCGTGATTTTCATCAAAATGGAAAGTAAACCTGCCGGCTGACTGGGCCAATGAATCATGCGAGGTAGGCGAGAACCTGTAACGCACAGGCTCCACGCCAAGAATCTGGCGGTGTCGGACATAATGAGACAACCAACGCGTATTTAAAGTAACAACCAGCCCCTGCTCGCCCCGGGTAATTCCACCCAACGAGCCGAATTCCGTAAACTTCCTGATAACCTGTTCAGGACTGCAATCCAGCATGGCTGTACGCGCACCGGATAGATCCCCCTTTTTCAATAATTGCTGTGACCGCTGATACCTGTCCTGGCACAGGAAAAATACCTTGATGAATTCTTCCAGTCCTCTGAAGTAGTTCAACCTATCCTTCTGTTCGCTGGAAAGTCCGGCCAAATCAACCCGGTCAATGACCTTTAATCTCTCCTTACAGCCGTCGACAACCTCCATGATATTGGTCAAGGGCCGGTCAATAAAGTAATCACTTGTCTCACGACCAAATTTCGGGGCACTGGTAATCCATTTCCACAGATACTCACCCATTGTTGCGCGCGCTACCTCACCGAACATGTGTCCCGCCATGTCATCACAAGTTAACCTTAAAGGCCTGTCTTTCGTGGCACTCCAGACCTGATCGGAAAGGCTGAGAAAAAAAAGGTCCAGTGGCCGGGTTGTCCAGTGAATGACGCCAAACCCGCACGCGTTCATGTCCGTTAATGTGGAATGGAGCTTTGGAAATGGTGTATAGGATCGACCGACATAATTGCCATCATCATGGTGCGCCCATGCAATCGGAATGACCGAACGCTTAGCTGCCACATCGGCAAACAATTGTCTTTGAGCCGCCACATCAAAAACGGATTTGTTATGCAAAACATCATAATCCAGGCCTATAAGCTTTACATGCCGTGGCATGAAGAAATCGCACGCAGGCAGGAACGTAAAATACCAGGTACCCGAACATATTCTTACCTGGCCATGCCCGATTTCCTTTAGAGCCTTATCAAACGCGCGGACAATTTTACTTATTGCAAACATGTTATGTGAACGCCAGTACCTGCCTGCATCGGCCCTTTTCCCAATCGCAGCTTCATACTCCTCCTGCCAGGCCTGCGGCATCTCATTAACCTTGAGATCCAGCCAGGGTGTGCCACCCGTCCTAAACCATGCAACAAGTTCCGTAATCTGAGGATAGGCCGCCATCAATGCTTCAACCTGCGCCTTGTAATACTTATAGCCATCCAGCGTATCGGGATTCGGCAGCCAGAATTTCCTATCCTGTACAGCGAACCGGGCACTTTCCGGCAGCGTCATGATCAGGTCCTGCGGATTGGCAGACACGGTATCCACATCCACCGCGAAGAAAACATTCATCGAACGTGTTCCCGCATACTGAAACACGCCCTGCATCAGCTTCTGCGCTGCCGCAGCTTTCTGTTCCTCCGGCACCATCCCGGCATCCGCCCCAAACACCGGATCATTGAACACTTCCCCGCCGAAAAGTCGCCGCACATCATTTACATGCATCGTCGACCAGTCACGTCCCCTGACTGTGGTACTCAGATAACCAACAGGCTTGGTCTTTCCGTTGAAAGTGAAGCTGACCATGGGATTATTGCCATAGGCATGAACCATTATTGCATTATAGCCCATTTTCTGGGATTGCAGCGTCCATGAATTCCACTGTTCAAGATTCCAAGTTGAACAGCCACTGAGAAAATTATGCCAGTTAAAGACCAGCCTGTCATGAACCAGCGGTACATCTGTCAGCCGCCATTCTCTGAATGAGAAATCCTTTTTACTTATGATCGACGGCGACGTATCGAACGAAAGGTAGAAGCCATACCCCAGTTGCTTCAACAAACCCAGAACTCCATACATTACGCCCAGCTCATCCGCACCTGCAACAAGTCCGATCTCGTTACCCCTGCTCTCCACAACGGTAACAACATATCCTTCTGGTCCTGGAGAATTCTTATCCCTAAGCAGACCTGCCAGCATGGGATTACCGGCAAGTCCGACCACAATATTCTTCTCGCCGTCGGCAATTGTTCCCTGAAGCGTAAACCTGTCGTTCGTATAAATATTCTTTAGATGTGAAAGAAGTTCATCGGCTGCCAATCTGACAAGAGGCAACGATCCTTCAGGCACAACAACAGCAATATCAGATGCATGAAGGGGAAAACCAGTTATGGAGAAAGCCATCAACAGCGCAGTACAATATTTTCTCAACATGTTCAACATTGTACCATAACCTTCTCAAAATTGGATTGGTTATGACAAATAGAATTTTGCGGTATCCGCCAGACGTGACCAAAGGTGCACAATGCCTGAAGGCCCTTGCCCGGACACAAAATCATTCGCAATCACAGCTCAGTGCAATTTTGAGACAAGTTCTAATAAGAATTTATCAACCGACGAATATCATCTTGTTTTCCGGCGTCCTGATCATGTCCGGACAATTGCCGCGGAACGAGTGTCTTACAACACTTCTTCGTGGCGGCAATGGGATCATAACCCTGTTTGTTGAAGAAAATGCCACCGAGTATGCATGATAATTTCTCCTCTATTTGCTGGTGCAAGGACTTATTTTGCGCCCGCATAAGTATTGAGCATCTTCATAAACTCACGCATACAGGATGCATAGTCGTGCCAGGTACGGGTGGTAACAAGGTTGCCGTCGACAACTGTCGGTTCGTCAACATACCTGGCGCCACCCTGTTCTGCATCAAGGGCACATTTTGCAACCGTAGTGACCTTTCGTCCGCGAATCACACCGGCAGCGCTGACAATTTCAATCCCATGGCACACCACAGCCACGGGTTTGTTGGCTTCAAAGAAATGCCTGGTGATACGCATCAGGTCCTTGTCATAACGAAGATACTCCGGAGCCCTGCCGCCGGAAACAAACATTCCCGCGTATTGAGCCGGATCCACATCCCGGAAAGCAACCTCGGCCTTGATGTGATATCCCGGCCGCTCCTCGGTAATGTCCCAGGGAAGGACACTGTTTGGCGGCACTTCGTGAAGCACCATGTGATAACGCCGCGCTTCCGGCCCTGCAACCACCACATTGAAGCCGTCTTCAGCAATCCGGAAGAAAGGATAGAGGGTATCCACAACTTCGGTCGCATCGCCAACGGGCATCAGGACTTTACCGCCCCTGGCTTTGTCCTCGACGGCAGTTGCAGAGGAAGACATCATGGCCAATGCGGTTGTTCCGCCAGCCAGCATTGCACACATTTCACGTCGACTTATGGGTTTCTGTTGGATAATCATTTCTCCTTCCTTTATCAGCTGCGCCATGGGCGTTTCCGCGCAGATGCTGCGGCAACAGCTTCACGCACAATTTTAACGTCCTCCTCGATCTCAAAATCATACATGCCGGCAAGGACAAAATCGGCTCCGTTCTGATAGACATAGTTAAAGGCGCTTGCCGGCGAGATCGTTCCAGCAGCCATTACTTTGAATGCAATCCAGGGCTTGGTAACGTCTTTCATTACATCCGCAGTTTCTACCGGGTCCTTGCACCAGTAACCTGGAATCTCTGCAAAAGCGCCCTTTAACTCATCAGGTTTCGGAGCAGTCGGATATTGATGGTGATGAAATGTCTTAACATAGAAATCCAACTCGATCTTATTCTGTTCGCAGAACTTTACCACATTCAGATCATGCCCTCCCATACCTGCCGGAACGTCATTCAACTTGATGGACTCAATAGTACGCAGGATCAAATCCTTGTTACCTGCGGCACAAATCTTGTCACCAGGGGCTCCGTGTATGTACATTGCCTCCACGCCATTCTCAAACAGTCTGCGTATTTTCTCCCTGTCTTCATCCGGTTTCTGGACGTTCGGGATTATTCCTACAATCCATTGCAGTTTACCACCGTGCTGGTCGCGATGCTTTCTAAGTATCGTCAAATATTCCTCGTCCGCCTGGGTCATGATTGTGTTAATACCGTGACTCTCGGCGATGGCCAGCGTTTCAAGTATCTTAGCCTCTGTGTTGTAATGCCTGTTGAGAGTCTTGACGAACATCATGTCACGCACATGGACATGGAATGTGAGCAGGTTGCTGCCCATGATAAGTCGGCTGATATTCAGCTTTCCGATCTTGCCCTGTGGACACCCACCTCCCGGAGAAGCTGCTGTAGATACCTGCGCCGGCTTTTCTTCTGCGCAAACGGCTTTTGCAGCACCAAGAGCCAGCGCTCCGCCAACTGAAGTTGAAAGCGAATGCATGATAAACTCACGCCTGTTGATTTGATTATTGCCGGTTTTCATATTGCCCCTCCGATCTTCATAACATTTGAGATATGCTCTAATCTGGCCATATCATCTCATTATCCGGCCGGGACCACAATGAGATCGGGCTTATTGTCTTATAAGATCCTTTGCAATTGCAAAGTTTGGCTGGTTACACCCTAAACTGAGTGCGGTATTCGCCGGGAGTCATACCATGAATACGCTTGAATGCCGCACTCATGTATTCCTGGTATTCAAAGCCGGCCCGCTCGGCAATGTCGACGAGGGTAAGATTGGTTTCCACCAGCAATTTCTTTACATGCTGAAATTTCACCCTGAGAATCTCCTGATACGGAGAATGACCAAGAAATTTTCGAAAACTTATTTCCAGCATGCGACGGCTTAGGCGTGCTGTCTGCATTACGTCATCGACACTGATTCCCTGGCAGGCATGCGCACGGATGAAACGAATAACTGCAGATACACGGCCGTCAGGGATCGCCAGCACGTCTGTGGATTGCCGCATGACAACCCCTATCGGCTGCACGACATGTCGCAATTGCCTCACCTTCCTGCCTGACATCATGCGATCCAGCAATGCTGCACATTCGTAGCCAATCTGTCGGGGATTGTTATCTATGCTGGATAGGGGTGGATTGGAAAATTCACACTCCATCTCATCGTTGTCCACCCCGATTACAGCCACCTCGTCAGGAACAGCAACACCAAAATGCCTGCAGGCTTCAAGAACCTGCTGTCCATAACCATCCCAGCCTGCCATTATCCCGGCAGGTTTTGAAAGACTCTGAATCCATTGAGTAAGCCTGGTTCGATCAAGGTTCCAGTGCCCTGCAGCACCCTTGGAACCTGAATTCAGGAAAACGGAACAGTGGCAACCAGTTGCGGAAATATATTGCTGAAAACAGTCGCGACGCAACCTCGACCAGCCGAAAAAATCATCACCGACAAAACCAAAATGTTTGAATCCGCGCTCCAACAGATGTTCGGATGCAATTCTCGAGATATTCTTATTGTCGGTTTCTACACAGGGAACAGAGGAAATGAGTCGCCTCGAACTCATATCTACCGCAGGTACCTTACACGCACGAATCACCCTGGCAATCTGTTCCGTTTCAATATGGGCTATAACCCCATCACATTTGCCCTGCCTGAGTTCCGGGGGAATCACCTGGCCACGCCGGTATTCGCCCTTGCAGATGATCCATGGTTGATGTTCCTGCATATAGGCCATGACACCGCGGAGCAATCGGCGCGTATAGTCGCTCGACGCCTCAACAAGCAATGCCACATTAGGACGTTTCCGCCTGATACGATTAACCATAACAATTGCTGACAATCACACCTGGATGTGCATGTTATTTATTCTTGCCACATAAGTCCTTTGACGTAGCCAGCGCTATAACCCGCCCCTCACTCCCGACAGCGCAGTAATAGTGATACACCACCCCATTATGCTTCACAACCCATGGCTTATGCGCGTACTGATTATCCCACGGCTCTGAGGACTCGACAAGATGTGGACCATCCCACTTCGTCCAGGTAACGAGATCGTATGAACACGCAAATGTGTCAAAAGCCTTGGGCTTCCAGAACGCACCGAAATAAAACATCACCCAAACATCATCAATCTTCACTATCTGCGGGTCACCGGAAATACCGCGCTGCTTGTCCTCTCCGTTCGCAACTACCGGTTCGGCTCCATAGCGCCGCCAGTGAATCATGTCTTTCGAAACAGCCATTCCGATCTTCTCATATCCGCTCTTGATCTTGCCGTTGTAATACATCACAAACGGAAATCCCAGCGACTGGGTCTCGTCATGAATTATCTGACTTTTATAAAGCGTTTCTTTTTCGAACGCCCTCACATCGGTTTGTGTTCGACTCAGTACAGGGTTTTCTGTAATGCGGGTCCACTCCCTGGCCTCACCTGGATTCAGAGTCCACGCCATTCCAATCGATAACGGGTCGGTTTCGTAGCCCTGCAGGGCGCCGCCCAGATAGGACATCCAGTATTTGCCGTCATATTTCCCAGGTTCATATGACCCGCCCCATTTGAAATCACACAGCGCCAGGCTTCCTGCCGCCTGCCACTTATCCCATCCGTCATCCGCAAACTTCAGGATTTTCCCCAGCGGCTTCCAGTTGAGCAGGTCTTCACTTTCTGCAATCTGAGTTTCATATCCAACCTTATTCATGCAGATGTAAACCATAAACCACTTGCCGCCATGGCGGAAAACATTGGGACAATCCACCAATTTCTTTTCTTCGCCGCGAACAACAACACCGTATTTGAAAGGCGTCTTTATTTCACCATAAATGGCTTTCATCTTGTCGGCAGGCACAATCTTTCCGCCCTCCCTGGCAGGAACCACGTCCCTCTTCTCTTCTGCCAACGAGAATGAAACCATCATTAGAAATACCGCCATCACGAATCTCTTCATTATTTGTCTCCTGATTATCCCTGGATACCTGGACCCACACAGGCAGGTATATACCGACAGGTAAGCCAAGTCAAATACCGGAAGAAAAAAGCGGGCCGACTCAGCGGCCCGCCTTTATCAAAAACTCAACTTCGCATTCTACGCCTTGCCCATGTCGGCAAGAATCTTCTTCAAACCTGCAAGAGAAAGCTGGGTGCATTCCATGGGCGACTTACCATCCGGATATGCTTCCTGCTCTATGACGAACCACTCGGTCCCGCCAACCGAATAACATGCCTCGATAACTGCCTTCCAGTTGACTGAGTCCTCCCCAAGTATCGCCTTCTTGCCAGCCTCGCCTTTTACAACTGTAGGCTTGAAGTGTGGAATCTTTGTACGGCCGGGATGTTTCTTGATCATCTCAACAGGATCCAGCCCCGCAGCCGCGGTCCAGCCGCAATCCTGCTGCAGAACAACATCCTGAGTTGTACGCTCAGCAAAAAGGTCCCAGTATGTCTTCTTGGTCTCGGCATCAACAGCCGCGATCTCTGTATGGTTGTGGTAACCACATGCCATGCCGAGCGGCTTAAGTGTTTCCATGGCCTTGTTCATTGTGTCGGCAAATTCTTTACTCTTTACAGGGTCCTTGAAAGCTCCGTCGCCCGGGACAATCAGGTACTTGCAGCCAATGGCCTGGTGAAATTCAACAGTCTTCTGGAGAGCGTCACCCTTCAATGACCCGGTTCCAATGTGTGTACCAGTGACCTTCAGGTTCAAATTATCAAGCCGTTTTTTAAGTTCAGCGGCCTTGCCGCTATACTTGTGATAGCCTGCAAATTCGACACCGGCAAATCCCATCTTTGAGACCTGTTCAAGAGCCACATCCATATCCTTGCCGCAATCTCCACGAACAGAATAAAGCTGCAGGGAAATCCCTATTTTCCTCTCACCTGCAGCATAAATATTTCCCGGCAACACGCAGGCCAGCGCACCGGCTGCAGCCGTTCTCAGCAGATCACGTCTCGTCCAACCGATTTGATTTGTAGACATATGACTTTCTCCAGGCTTATAAGTTAAAGTTACAGGCAATCGCTTTCAGACTGATACGGACACACGCCCGTGGTGTTGGCCGGAAAGAGCGGTTGCATAGTGGAACAGTACAAAATATTTTCTTTGAAAACAAGATCGTATGACCAGGATTTATCCTGTTAGACGACCTGAAGTCTATATCCCAATTATCTTTTCAGGTCATGGCAGCAATGATTTCTCTGAGAGAAATCCGCGCAAAGCCGGTAACGCGATCCGACATGCCATACGGCAGGATCAGCTGATCACCTCGCAAAAGCGCTCCACATGTATAGAGGACATTGGGCACGTAACCCTCCCTTTCGATCCCTTCGGGAAACATCAACGGTTCCTGCAATCGTCCGAGCACGACAGAAGGATCGGCACGATCAAGCAAGAAAGCGCCAAGACAATACCTTCTCATGGGCCCTACCCCGTGACTGAGAACCAGCCAACCTTCTTTCGTTTCGATAGGAGAACCACAATTCCCCATTTTCACAAACTCCCATGGATGAGCAGGCGAGAGTATGAGCTTGGCTTCGTACCAGAAATGAACGTTATCGGAGTTCATTAAAAAAATATTTTCTCCATCCTGACGGGAGAGCATGGCAAACCGGCCATCGATCCTGCGAGGGAAAAGAGCCATACCCTTGTTCTGCACCCCTGGCCCGTTTAATGTTGCGAACTTGAAATGCAGGAAGTCCTGCGTTTCAATAAGCTGCGGAAGCACATTACGCCCGTCATAAGCGGTGTAAGTTGCATAGTAGACAATTCCGCCATTTTCGTCCTGATGAGCCACCAGCCGCACGTCTTCAATACCATTGCTCTGGATCGGAATTGCCGGAAAAATAATACGCTCGGAAAGTTCCTGATCAGATCGGAATTGAACTTCGTAATTCGACTTAGCCATAAGCCAAATGCCGTGTGCAGTGGGGTCACTCTCTATAGACAGATCCGGCGCCGTACCGTTCAGTGTTCTTTTCAGGAGTTCTTTGAGTTCCGTAAGCGTAAAGGGATTAGACAGAGGGCCCAGCATGCGATCCGTCGATTCACAGGATAAGCCCATTTCTGCAAGCTTCCTCTGGAAAAGATCCTTTTGATAGGAAGGGTTTTCAATGATCTCCGGCTCAGCCAGGAAACGAGAGGGCTGATCCAGGAAGATGCTGTTGTGGACATCGATGATACCGCTGCGAAAAGCGATGGAGGATACGTGACCTTCTCCAGTGGAACGGAGACTTAACAAAAAGCGTAAAGCCCCCTTAGACAACCCCGATTGGTCAGGATGGGGAATAATGGACGGATTAAAAAGAGCTGCAGATTCTGCTGAGTATTCAAACATGAAGTAGGCGCCTATAAGGATTTTCCGCGATTCGGAAACATTACTTCCGGGCGGCAGAAAGCGTTCTACCTGGCAGAACCTAGCTGACAGTCTTTCGGTCAACCCCCTGTGGCGGGCAGCGAACGTCGCAAGGACTTCATCCAATACGTCCTGGACTTCTCCGTCTTCAAGCGCCATTACACGACTTATGATTTTTGTATAGTCTACGTCGGAATTAAATCCCAGGGGACGCAAAACAATCCGGCTCTGGTCCGGGGATAGTCGGATTTCAGTTCTATGTATATTAATGGATTTTGATAAAGACATAGCGTGTCAGGATGAATGCGGGTTTTGAAATGCGGCCAGCTCATTATGCATTTTCCGCATTTCCGCCAGGGAAAGCAGAAATGCCAGGGTGGATTCCGCTCCTTGATTCTGGTTCACGCGGTCCACATGGAGCCCGTCCCGGCAACCGCCGGTGTCGGGATCATAGAGGATGGAACCCAAATCGTTCCTTCCCAGGAACCATTCGAAAGCAGAGCGTGCCAGATCAAACCAATAATCGTCGGACGTGGCCCTGTAAGCTTCAAGACAGGCCGAAATCATAGCTTGAGCCTCAACGGGCTGCTGGTCATAAACGGCCCGTGTACCGCCGCGTTTATAGAATCCGTTGGAGCCGATTGGCCGGAAGTATCCCCCTTCGGCTGTCTGGATCTCGGCAAGCCAGCGCAGGGTCTTGAGTCCGGTATCAAAAACATCGGGACGCGAAGTCCAACGACCGCTTAGTATCAGAGCGTGGGACAGCTTGGCATTAATGTAGGTAACAGAATCTTCGAACCACGGCCATTCGGGGGTGGCACTACGGCTGTAAAGACCCATCAGCAAATCAGTCAGTTCCTCGCGGGCATGGTTCACAAGTCTATCCCCGTTCAATTTCCGCAAATATTCATGAACCCCTATTAATGCCAGCGCCCAGGCGCGGGGAGAACTGAACTGCACAACAGGTGAAAGCGCCTGGCTGAAAATCTGGCCCGCCAGAGTTTGAAATCCCGGATTTTGAGAACGCCCAACGCAGGTGCCAAGCGCCCACAGGGCTCGGCCACAGGCATCCTCAGAGACAGCCTCATCTTCCCAGGAACGGTCAAAGCACATGAAGTTCCGAAAGCGCTTCTGCTGTGGAATAAAAGCATAGTTAAGGAATGCCGCGTATGTGGATGCCACGCTACGAAGACGCTGAGATTCCCAGCCAAGCTCCTCAAGGAGTACCGTCAAAACCAGGGCACGGGCATTATCGTCGGTACAGTAGCCGGTGGCGAAATTCGGAACAGCCATGATAGCGTGCTGAAAAATGCCGGTAAAGTCCGTCATTCTGTACAGATGGTCCAGTTTCATTTCGGGAAGATCCGTCAATTGCTTGTCGAGCGTTTTCACGGTAAAAAGTTTTCGCGAGAGGCCGGCCTGCTCGTTTCGAGCATTTTCAAAAGATTGCATATAGGAACACGCCACATTGCCCCACACCATTTCACGACCTATTTTGTAAGCGTTCTTACGCATGGTGTTCCTGCGCGTTTCATCCCTCAACAGGCCTGCGACTTCCCGGGCTATGGAGTCCGGATCATTGAAAGGCACCAGAATTCCCCGTCCATCGGACAGAAGCTCCTGGGCATACCAGTAGGGCGTAGAGACAACCGCCTTGCCGGAACCAAAACAATAGGCCAGCGTCCCGGATACGATCTGGGCTTCGTTCAGGTAAGGGGTGATGTAAACATCGGCTGCTCCGATGAATTCTTTTAATTCATTCAACTCAACAAAACGGTTATAAAAAATCACATTCTTCTGAATGCCATTTTTCTTGGCAAGGAGTTCAAGACTCATACGGTAGGATTCACCCTGTTGCCGAACGAGGTGCGGATGGGTCGCCCCAAGAACTATGTAAACCACGTTCGGGAACTCCGCCACAATCTTCGGAAGAGCATTGAGTACAGCCTCAATCCCCTTACTGGGAGAAAGCAAGCCAAAGGTCAGAAGCACCTGTTTACCCTCTACACCAAAGAGGTCTTTATAAAAGCTGGGATCCACAAAGGACGTTTCCGGAATACCGTGGGGAATTATATCGATTTTGGCGGCGGGCGCCTTGTAAATATCTTTCAGAAACTCCTCAGCCTTCTGCGCCATGACCACGATTCGTGTGGACATTTGAATCAATTCCTTCATTACCCGTTTTTGATCAGCATTGGGCTCTTTCAGCACAGTATGAAGTGTAGTGACAATCGGCAGATCAACTTCGCGCAGGAGCGCCAGAAGATGCCCGCCTGCAGGTCCTCCATAAATACCATATTCATGCTGGACACAAAGAACATCTACATCATTGATTCTCAGGAATTCAGCGGCCCTTCTGTAGGAAGCCAGATTCTGCTCCTCAATTTCAAAACGCACCTCTTCGGGATAGTCATAGCCCTCCTCAACGTCGTTAACAGGTACGGCAAAACACTTCACCTTGGGAAATTGAGCTGCAACGGAAGAGCATAAATCAGTCGTAAAAGTGGCAATACCACAAAGACGTGGCAAGTAGTTTCCAATAAAAGCAATTTTTCGCATTTCAAAACGAGATTTCATTACACATCACAATGCATACTTAACGATCAGGCGAACCTAAACGATCAGGCGAACCTATATCAGTAGGATTATAATTATTGGGACTTATTTGTCCAGCACCGAGTATAGACAGCCTCACACACAAACAAGTACGTTGGAAGAGAATTGGCCTGCTGAGTTATCAGTGTAATGTTTATTATCCGTTTACCGCCGGGAGTTATTACAGAAAATAGGCAACACCCGTACTGTGGGGAAACTCTTCAGAGGTCACCGGAAGAATATTTAAATCTTGATAAATGTCTTTTTGCTATACATCAAACACGCGCAGAAGATACGTCTCCGATAACCACCGCATTGCTGGTCCCGACAACTGCCGTATCAAGCAACGGCATAATCCCTGAACGCAGTTACACATGCGCATCACTTCCCGGAATTCAACTGGGGCGTATTATGCAACGCGGGATACGGCCTGCCGGCTACAAGCATGGTCCCATCCGAAAAACCTTCCTGCCGCCCTGCCAGCCGCTTGATAAGCCTTCCTCGCCAGCATTCCAGAGTTACGCGACGCTCCACAATCTTGGACAGATCATGTTCCTCAAGCGGATCGCTTTCCAGATCGAAGAGGTATTCAGCACCATCAAGCGGACGCCAGATGTATTTGTAACGGCCATCTGTCAGCACATGGAACGCCTGTTCCTTGCTGTAACACGGCGCATGCTCAAAATGTAGCCATTCACGAATGACCCGGTTCTCGCCACGAAGCACCGGAACCAGGCTGACTCCATCCATAAGGGAGGGCCGCGCAACGTTCGCAAACTCAAGTAGCGTCGGCATTATGTCCTCAAGGCAGACAGACTGCATGATACGCAGCCCGGCCTTCAACCCAAGCCCGGGCGAACCGGCAATGATAAACGGAATATTGGCCGACCCCTCAAACGGCTCGCACTTACGGAAAAATCCATGATCACCAAGCATCTCGCCATGATCCGAACTTACAACAATCACCCACTCGCGGCCGGCTTTTTCACTGCGTGCCTTGAAATCTGAAATCAACCTGGTAATCTGTTCATCGATATGGTTGATCAGCCCGAAATACCCGGCCTGTGACGCACGCAACGTCTCACCTTCAAGCAGAACACGATGTCCCTGCTTGTCACCTTTTGTTGAAAGCTTATCCCATTCCACCCAGTCGCCATGCGCCGGATGCGGAAGCGCAGCATTCAGACATTCATCATAGTAACGCTTTGGGGGAAACAACGGCGGATGCGGAGCATAAAAAGAAGTCGTAAGGAAAAGTGGTTGTCCCAGAGAAGCATCAGCAATAATCTTCCTCGACTGGCTGACAATCCACGCGGTCGGATGTAATTCATCGGAAAGCGCCCATGGTTTTGCCGCCCACCCGTTACAATTCAATCCCAGCTCGTTAATGACTTTACTAATGCCCTCGCTGCGGCCAGTTGACTTCTTGAAATATTCATCAAAATCATCACCGTTAACATACGTGGAACCGAGAATCTGCTCCTGGTATCCACACGTCCCACTGGCCGGCACCTGGTGCATGTTCCGGCCAATAAGCACCGTTCTATAACCTGCTTCAGCCAGCATGCCAGGCAAAGTCGGCGTTGTAATCGGCTTGGCAGCATATCCAACCACACCACTGGTTTGCGGACTCAATCCAGTGAGTAGCGCAAAACGTGCAGGTATGCAGGAAGCTACTGGAGTATACGCCCTCCTGAAAAGCGCTCCTTCTTTTGCCAACCCGTCCATGTTGGGGGTGCGTACCACCGGATGCCCAAGCACGGAAAGGCAATCTCCACGCATCTGGTCC
>Ga0156394_1262_pt1 | contig 28865 bp, 33 predicted proteins | sample RifOxyA3_FD_108038 | JGI IMG/M metagenome (GOLD analysis project Ga0156394, IMG submission 108038) | Lentisphaerae bacterium RIFOXYA12_FULL_48_11 | reverse complement strand
TGTCTTTTATTTCAACACGGTGCCGGGCGCGTTTTCTCTGCTGGCGACCGCAGGCTTTCGTGCTGTTTCGTATGGATCTTGACGGAAACAATATCAGGCCACTTTCGTATGCCAATCTAAGCGAGTGGACTCCCGTAGTGATGCGAGATGGAAGAATTTTATGGACTCGTTCGGAATACGTAGACAAGGGTGCTGATTTTGGCCACACGCTTTGGGCTATTCATCCTGATGGAACTGTGCCTGAACTGATTTTTGGAAACAACACGCCCAATTGCTATATGAACGCAAGGGAAGTTCCTGGTTCACCTGAGCTTTGCTGTACTATCGTATCTCATGGCGGTGATCATAACGGACCGATAGGTCTGATTGATCCCAGGAGGGGCCCTTATGATGTCAGTGCCATAACCAGTATTACTCCGGATGTTACTCCTCAGTATAATATGAGTTGGCTTAGGCATGAATGTTTTCGTGACCCTACGCCGGTTTCCAGGGATTATTTCCTGGTCAGTCATGCTCCGGCGGACAGATTCGGAGTGTATGTCATTGATCGTTATGGCAATCGTGAATTGTTATATTTTGATCCTTCAATCGGCAGTATGACACCGTCGTTACTGGTTCCTTCGGTACAGCCGCCTGCGCTTAGTCCTTTAGTCCAGATCAATGCCGATACTGATGTGGGGCAGTTTACTGTGGCAGATGTGTACGAGGGGCTCGAACCGCTGGTTCAAAGGGGTAAAGTAAAATATATCAGAGTCTGTGAGGAAGTTCGGATTAAACTAGATCAAATGCCAAATGGTGAATACAGCAAGGATAGTCAGGCAGAGGGTCACGGTTTCCAGGATTATTATGCCACTCCTATTCACAAGGTAAATGGGCCGTTTGGCTGGCCATCTTATGTGGCGAAAGCGTCACATGGCCTAGTTCGAGTTGAGGCCGATGGATCGGCTAACTTCACTGCCCCGGCAGGCAAGGTACTGTATTTTCAAGTATTGGATGAGAATTTCAATGAGTTGCAGAGAATGCGAAGTGTCATTCAGTTACAACCCGGAGAGCGGCGTAGCTGTATCGGTTGTCATGAGAACCGGCGTGCCACACCGCCTGTCCAGTTGAGCCTTGCCGCCAAGAAGTCACCTGTGGCTTTGGAACCGCCTGCATGGGGAACCGAACCTTTTTCGTATGAGAAAACTGTCCAGCCTGTTTTTAATGCCAAGTGCATAAAATGTCACGATGCCAGCCACAAACGCGGGATTAACCTCACGGGTGAACTGGATAAAGAAAGAGTGCCTGCTTCTTACCGCACACTTATTTCGGGAGGGTGGGTCCACCATTTCAGTATGGTCTATGGTAATCGACATTCCATGGCTGACCCATTGAGTTTCGGAACATTGAACAGTCGACTCTGGAAAACGTTGAATGCCGGCCACAACGATATCAAATTGTCCACTGATGAAATGCACAGGATCAAATGCTGGATAGACCTGAATTGTCCGCTCTGGCCTGATTATATTTTCCGAATGAACAGACCGGCGCAAGTGGCTGCATCCGGTATTGGTAAATGACAATCATTTTTTTGAGCAATTCATTTATCTTGTTTTGATTGCTATAACAACAGGTAGAAGCGGGTATGACCAGTGTTAGAGCCTGGGATCAGACAGGGATCGTCATTCCTTCACGAGCCCAGAATACGATCATTTGATTTTGACTGGAGGCATATTTCGGGCTGTATTTCGCCCAAAGTTTGTCGAGCAGGCTGTCAGGGTGCTGCGGTTCGTGGTGGAAAATGGCCAGTTGTTTTACTTTTTGCTTGTGTGCAATTTCGATGATGAGAGGGATGGAGGTATGGCCGAATCCTATTTTGCTGGGGTATTCCTCTTCTGTATATTGGCCGTCTGCAATCAGCAGGTCTGCACCCCTGATAAACTGACAATATTCGTTTTTAAGTACGTCGTTTTCTTCAGATTTAATTTTAGAGTTGAACAGTTTATCAAGCTCAACGTCCGTTGCGTATACGATTGTCTTGCCAGCGGCTGAGAACCTGTAACGTACGCTGCCGCCCGGATGGAATACCTGTTCCTGCCAATCGATGGTGATGGAATCAATAACCAGCTTTTCGGCAGAGATTTCCTTGATAGAGATGTCGGCGGCAAGGGCATTCATTTCCACTGGAAAGTAATTCACATCCATTTGACGCTGAAGGATTGATTCCAGGAAGACCTCTTTTTTTGGACTTCCATAGATGGCCAGCTTGTTCCCCTTGAGATATGCCGGAACGAAGAAGGGGAGCCCCTGAATGTGATCCCAGTGGGTATGGCTTAGAAGAAGATGCATGTTGAGTTCAGTTCTTCCTTTTTCCATCTGCTGGAACAGTTCAAGGCCTAGATTTCTTATCCCGGTCCCTGCGTCAAGAATCAGTTCAGTTTCGCCATGATGGATGGAGACACATGATGTGTTACCTCCGTATTTCTCGGTACCGCTTCCGGGTGTTGATATAGAACCCCTGGTTCCCCAGAATGTTACAAACATTTTTTCAGAGTCAACCTTGTGCATTGTTCATACCCTGAATTTCTGCTGGATAAACTGGATACGTGCTTCACCGATGCGGATCATATCGTTGTTCCTGAGAACGCACCGGCTTATCTTGACGCCGTTTACAAAAGTTCCGTTTGTACTGCTGAGATCTTCAACAATAAAATCTTCGCCCTTTGGAAAGAGGCATGCATGTTTCCTGGATACATTTGTTATTGGAAGCTGAATGCTGCAGTCCTCGTCTCTGCCGATGGTGATCTCTCCCCTGCCGAGCTCAATTCGTCGCTGGGGTTGTCCGGTCAGGAGAATATCCAGGTAAGCTGAACTTTTTAAATCGATTTCTTCGATCATTGAAACCAGGGGAATCGACATGGTGCTTGAAAGGTTCTGGGTGTGTCCCATGTTGGGATCTTTGCCGGCCCCTTTGGCCGTCTTCTTTAATTTGGTTTTGACGGTCTTACGGATATTCATATCTCATATTGTCCGCTGCTTAAAAATATGCGTTTGCGGTGTGCAAGTCAATACGATACAAAGGTAAAAAGTGTTTGTAGCTATGGGTGTTGGTGGGATACATTTGACATATGGTGATTCGAACAGGAATAGGTTTTGACGTACACCGCTTTGCCATGGACAGGAAACTCGTGCTTGGAGGGGTTGAGGTACGTGATCATAACGGTCTGGAAGGGCATTCCGATGCCGATGTGTTGTGCCATGCCGTAATGGATGCTTTGCTCGGTGCTATTGCGGATGGTGATATCGGCAGGCATTTCCCCGATACGGATCCGAAATGGAGAAACGCTGACAGTATGGAGATGCTGAAGTTGGTTGTTGCCATGGTTGGTTCAAAAGGATTCAGAGTTGTGAATGTTGATTCCACCGTCATTGCCCAAAGCCCGAAAATTGCTCCGTTTGTGGACAGGATGCGTGCCAACCTGTCTGTGGCATTGGGCGTTACGGCTGATCGAGTGTCTGTAAAGGCTACGACGATGGAGAAAATGGGAGCCCTTGGCAGGGAAGAAGGAATCGCGGTGATGTCTGTAGCCACGGTGGAACATACCTGAGGATTTACCTGATGAAAATTTACAATACTCTTACGAGACAGCTTGAAGAACTGGTCCCGCTCGACGGCAACCATGTCAGGATGTATACTTGCGGGCCAACTGTTTATGATTATGCGCACATAGGCAATTTCAGGGCTTATGTTTTCGAGGATCTCCTGCGTCGGTATCTGAAATACAGCGGTTTCCGTGTTACTCATGTGATGAATCTTACGGATGTCGACGACAAGACCATCCGTGGTTCCCGTCAGGCAAATGTGTCTCTTGATGATTATACTCGCAAGTACAAGGATGCCTTTTTTGGCGATCTTAAGACTCTTAATATAGAGTCGGCCGAATACTATCCGGAAGCTACTACCCATATTCCTGAAATGATAGCTATAATAACTAAGCTCATCGAAAAGGGGGTTGCCTACAGGTCAGACGATGGCTCAGTATATTTCAGCATTGCCAAATTCACAGATTACGGAAAACTTGCCCATCTTGACATGTCGGGGCTGCGTGCAGGTGCAAGGGTAGCACAGGATGAGTATGAAAAAGAGAGTGCGGCCGATTTTGCGCTGTGGAAGGCGTATGATGAAAAGGATGGGGATGTTGTCTGGGATTCTCCATGGGGGCGCGGCAGGCCGGGCTGGCATATCGAATGTTCTGCCATGAGCATGAAATACCTGGGAGAGACGTTCGACCTTCATACCGGCGGGATCGATAATATTTTCCCCCACCACGAGGATGAGATTGCGCAGAGCGAGGCTGCAACTGGAAAGCCATTTGTTAAATACTGGATGCATTGCGCTCATCTTGTGGTTGAGGGGCGGAAGATGTCCAAGTCGCTTGGTAACTTCCACACACTGAGGGATATTTTTGCGCGAGGATATTCGGGGCGAGAGGTTCGTTATGTGCTGATTTCTGCGCAGTACAGTCAGACATTGAATTTTTCTTTTGCTGCGCTTGATGGCGCGCGCGCTTCTCTGGCTCGTCTTGATGAGTTCAGGGACAGACTGGCTGCAGTTGTTTCGGCTGGGCCACGGGGATTCGGTGAGCTGCCTGCCTGGTCTGAAAATGCAAGGAAAGGCTTTAATGCGGCGCTGGACAATGATCTGAACATGCCCGAGGCATTGGCGGCTTTGTTCGAGATGGTACATGAAGGTAATAGACGTCTTAATGCAGGTGGCATAACAGGCGATCAGGCTGAATTGAGTTTGAAACTTCTTGATGAGTTTGACCGTGTCCTGGGATTTCTGGCAAAGGGTGGTGCCCATGTTGATTCTGCGGTTGAGAAGCTGGTTGATGAGAGACAGGCTGCAAGGCAGGCAAAGAATTGGGCAGAGTCAGACAGGATCAGGAATGAACTGGCAGAACTTGGCTGGGAGGTTAAGGATACTCCACAGGGGCCAAAACTGAAGAAATTGCCGAAATGAAAGGTTTGTTTATAACTTTTGAAGGACCCGAAGGGGGAGGCAAATCGACCCATGCAGCCAGGCTGGCCCTGAGACTGCGTGATCTCGGGTATGATGTTGTTGCCACCCGGGAGCCAGGTGGCACTCCCGCAGGAGAAGCAATCCGCAATGTTATTCAACATGATCAGCGGAGCGCGAATTTGTCATCCGAGACGGAGACTCTTCTTTTCCTTGCAAGCCGGGCGCAGCTTGTTCGGTCGATCATTCTGCCGGCCTTGAAGAAAGGGTGCTGTGTCATATGTGACCGGTTTACTGATTCCACTATTGCATATCAAGGGTATGGCAGGGGCTTGGATATCCAGTCTTTGTTCAGGCTTAATAAATTTGCTACGGGTGAATCTGTCCCTGATCTCACTTTGCTGCTTGATCTCGATGTGAAAAGCGGTTTTATGCGTCTGCGGGAACGTAACAGGAAAAATAATGCCGGACATGATCGTATTGAGCGGGAAAGCATGATGTTTCACGAGAAAGTGCGAAGGGGGTACTTGAAGCTGGCAGGGAAGTGGCCCCGCAGATTCAGGATTATTGATGCAGCCCAAAGCATGAAGCAGGTTGAAGAATCCATATGGGCTGTGGTCTGTAAAAGACTTGGCAGATTGAGTAGGTAATGCAAGCCGGATGTGTTAAATGAAAATTGAAGAGGCTCTGAATAATCTCAAACATGCAATTGAGTCAGAAAGGCTGGCGCATGCTTATATTGTTGTAGGGTCGCCCCGTGAGGAAGGGCGTTGTCTGGTGGAACAGGTGCTGAGTCTCGTTTTTTGCAGCGCCAAAAAGAAGCCGTGCGGAGACTGCCGTGGTTGCCTTGATGTCAGGGAGCACACGCATCCTGACATCATGTGGGTTGAGCCTCAGATGAAATCACGGAAGATATCGATTGACCAGATAAGGGACCTTCAGAAGCAGGTGTTTCAGACTTCATATTCGGGGGGGTGGAAGGCCTGTGTTCTGGTCGGGGCTGACAGGATAGGAGATCAGGCAGCAAATGCTTTTTTGAAGACACTCGAAGAACCGCCGAAGAGATGCATTTTCTTTCTCCTGACTGACAGTCCTCAGTTTCTTCTTCCAACTGTTGTTTCAAGATGTCAGGCAATCAATGTTGCTTCAGGTTTGTTGAACCTGCCTTCAGATCTTAGAGATAAGGTGGTTGATATATTGACACACAGTAGTGCCGTGGTATCCGGGAAACGCAGTGTGATAACTGCGTTCGGTGTGGGAGAGAGACTCGCCGGTCTTTTGGGCGAAATTAAAGATGGTATAGAAAAGGAAGAATACCAGATTGCCGAAGAGGGATCTCTGGATGAGGATGACGATACGCTGGATGCGAGGGTCAGTTCGCGCTACCGGGAAATACGATCGGCAATTATTCATGCCTTACTTCTGTGGCATCGTGATGTGCTTATGCTAGTATGTGGTACAGATAAGGGGCTGGTTTTCCGAAAGGAAGCTTATGATTGCCTGGCAAAGAAAGCTGAAGGACTGACTGTCCGGGCGGCTTTGCGGAATATCCAGACTGTTGAGGAAATGAATCGCCAGCTTGAGCGGAATATGCCTGATAAAACAGTGCTGGATTTCGGTTTCAGCCGATTAAATTAAGGATGGAATGACTACAGAACGGCTTGTTTTTATTGATATTGATGACGGGCCACACATCCGGTGTGTCAGCGCGGCCGAACTCTCTTTGCACGAGGGGGATCAGTGTATAGTGGAAGCTGAGAAACTTCTCGAATTCGGGCATGTGACCGGTGTGGATGACATGGGGGCTGTTCCTCAACGTGATGCAAACACTCCCCATGTTTTGAGGCGTGCTACGCTCCAGGATGTGGCGAAGGCAAACGAAAATATTCGAATGAACAAGATGGCGATGAAAACGTGTGCCGCAAAGGCCGAGAAGTTCAGCCTGGCGATGAGACTTGTTAAGGTGCGTTACAGTTTTGATCGTTCGGTTTTGATGGTCCTTTTTACGGCGGATGAGCGAATAGATTTCAGGGAAATGATAAAGGATCTTGTTGCCGAACTTCACACACGTGTGGAGATGAAGCAGATTGGTGTTAGAGATGAGGCAGGTCTTGTCGGCGGTATAGGTTCTTGTGGCCGCGGGTTATGCTGTTGCAGCTGGTTGCATCATTTTGAATCAATAAACGTTAAAATGGCAAAAACACAGAGGTTGTCGCTGAATCCGTCTGCTATGAGCGGGATGTGCGGAAGGCTAAAATGCTGTCTGAGATATGAATATGACTGCTACAGGGATATGAGCAAGAGGATGCCACGTGACGGAGACTGTGTAAGGTGCCAAGAAGGAAACGGAATCGTAATAGATAAGAATATCCTTGAGCAGATGGTCAAGGTTCGATTGGATGATCAAAGGATAGTTAAATGCAAGGCGGACAGTGTGCAGATAATTGCAGGAAGAAGATCTGAATCTCACGTGGCGACGGAGGATGAAATTCCTGAGGAAGTAAAGCATCTGGAGGGAGGAACCTGATAAATGAAAATACTGGTGATTAACGGCCCGAATCTGAACCTGCTTGGGAAACGTGAGCCTGATGTTTATGGCTCGAAAAGCCTTGATGATATAATGGCCGAGGTAAAGAAGAGAGGCAAGGCCATGGGGTTGAGGGTTGAGTGTTTCCAGAGTAATGAAGAGGGTGTTCTTGTGACGCGAATAGGGGAATGTATGGGGAAATATGATGGCATAATCATCAATCCGGCGGCATATACACACACGAGTGTAGCACTGAGAGATGCCATACTTGCATGCCGGGTCCCATGTGTAGAAGTACATCTTTCAAATATTTATTCCAGAGAGGAATTCAGGCACAAAAGTCTGACGGCGGCGGCTTGCATCGGGCAGATCTCTGGATTTGGCGGGATGAGCTACATGCTGGCGCTTGAAGGATTGGCGTCCACCCTGCAATCCGCAAAGAAGAAATAGGACAAAATAATGAGGATTCTTCGTGATATTGCCGGGGCGATTGCTGTTGTCGGATTGTTTGCTGCCGGTATCATTCTGATTGCGGCATCATGGTGGAATGCCGATGATTGGAAATATTACATCAAGCTGATAGGCGAAGCCAGGCCTATGCTTGCGATCAGCGGTATTGCCTATATTATTCTGGCAATACTTATTGTTGTCGTACGGTTTTACCGGAGTCGTGGCAATTACCTTACGTTTGATCGTGAGGGAGGGCGGGTGACTATTGCCACAAAGGTTATAGAGGATTACATTGCCAAGCTTATGGTGGAGTTTCCTGCCGTGATAAAAATGATGCCCAAGGTTACAGCCTCGAGGGATTCTGTAGACGTGGCTGTCGATGTGAGGATAAAGGCTGGGCCTCAGATCAGGGAGATATGCGAGATTCTTCAGCAGAGAGTTAGGGACAGCATGTTTTCTGGACTTGGTATTACCCAGACACGTTATGTCGAAATAAATGTTCGCAAGATAGTTGGTCAGGCAGAGCCGGATATGAAATCTATTTCTGATAAAGAAGGATTATGATGAAGAAGAAAAATGTAAAGCTTGTCGTTGTGGGGTCGCTTGCTCTGGATTCCGTGGAAACGCCTTTTGAAAAGAAAAAAGATCTTCTTGGAGGATCTGTAAGTTATGCGTGTGCGGCTGCCTCTTTCTTTGCAAAGACCGGCATGGTGGCAATTGCGGGTCAGGATTTTCCACCTGCATATATCGATTTATACAAGAAATTTGGGATCGACCAATCCGGTTTGAGCCTTGTAAAGGGGCGGACTTTCCGCTGGTCCGGTGTGTATGAGGCAAACATGATTGACCGGCGTACAATTTCGACAGAGTTGAACGTGTTCGCATCGTTCTCGCCTGAACTTCCGGCTGCCTACAAGGGAGCACCGTTTGTACTTCTTGGTAACATCGCGCCGGTCCTCCAACTTCACGTATTGAATCAGGTTAGAAAACCGAAATTTGTTGTAGCAGACACAATGGATCTCTGGATCAATACGGCCAAGAAGCCGCTAATGGAAGTCATTTCCAGGGTAAATATGCTTATGCTCAATGATGGGGAAGCCAGGCAATTGACTGGGGAATACAGTATTCTCAAGTGTGCCGCACAGATACTTGCGTGGGGGCCGGAGTATGTTGTTATAAAGAAAGGCGAACATGGCGCACTGCTTTTCTCAAAGAAAGGGCTGTTCATTGTCCCTGCTTATCCAGTTGAAGAGGTCTGTGATCCGACAGGAGCGGGAGATTCGTTTGCCGGTGGATTTATGGGCGCGTTGGCAGGCTCTTCCACTGTAAATGAGCGTACTGTGCGCCAGTCGTTGATCTCTGGAAGCGTTGTGGCATCTTTTACTGTTGAAGGTTTCAGTCTTAATAAGTTGACAAAAGTTTCTAAGGGTGATGTCCGGCAAAGGCTGGCTGGATTGAAAAGAATGACTTCGGCTGCATGAAACCTTTTTCCCTTCTAATCAAGCCGGCATGTGGTGACTGTAATCTGCGCTGCAGGTATTGTTTTTATCTTAACCGATGCTCTCTTTATCCTGAAACAACAAAGCACCGGATGTCTGATCGCGTTCTTGAACGCCTTGTAAAATCTTTTATGGCCACCGACCAGCCTCAGTACAGCTTCGCATGGCAGGGGGGGGAACCGACACTCATGGGGGTCGATTTCTTCAGAAAGGTTACAGCTCTGCAAAAAAAGTATGGTCAGGTTGGCAAGGTTGTGACTAACGGGCTTCAGACAAATGGAACTTTGATTACCGGCGAGTTTGCGAAGCATCTGGCGGATTATCATTTTCTTGTCGGTGTAAGCCTCGATGGCCCTGCTGTCATTCATGATACTTATCGTACATATGGGGATGGAAGGGGCTCTCACGCGGATGTGATCAAGGGTGTCAATCATCTTGCAGAGAATAAAGTAGAGTTCAATATTCTCACGCTGGTCAGTAGGTCCAATGTCCGGAAGGCTGGAGAAGTCTATCGTTATCTGTGTGATAACGGATTTTACTTCCAGCAGTATATCGAGTGTGTCGAGTTTGATGGAAGCGGGAAACTCATGCCTTATTCTATCTCAGGGGAAGAGTGGGGTGATTTCCTCTGTGAAATATTTGATCTGTGGATAAAAGGAGATACCCGCCGGGTATCAATAAGGCTTTTTGATTCGATAGTGCTTAAGCTTGTTGATGGTATTACGAACTGCTGCCCGATGGGTACTGATTGCCGCCAGTATTTCGTTGTGGAACATAATGGCGATATCTATACCTGTGATTTCTTTGTCCAGAATGATCTGCGGCTGGGGAATGTTATGGAAGACTCATGGCAGGCATTCCTGGGGCATCATGCATACGAGGCGTTTGGAAAGAGAAAACGGCAGTGGAACAGGGAGTGTGAGCTCTGTGAGTTCTTGAAATTCTGTGCAGGAGATTGTCCAAAGCATCGTTATTCTAAAGGGTTAAATCCTGAAAATATCAGCGAGTTATGTGCTGGATGGAAGCAGTTCTATTCCCATTCACTGAAAGACTTTGAGAAACTTGCAAATGATATAAGAAGGGAACGTGCGCAAGCTGCCCAAAAGAACGGAGTATCCAGTTTTGAAGCATTGGTGCCGGCTGTTCCTCCTGGTGGTGTGGGACGAAATGATCCCTGTATCTGTGGCAGTGGCAAGAAGTACAAGAAATGTTGTGGTGCTGTGAAGAAGTGAGAACGGCGTCATGCATTGCGTGCTAAAGTGGAATATTTTGAGCCGGAAAGTTTGGGCTATTTGAGGTCTCCTGAGATTGTGTCTGCCTTTTCCGGCCTTTATTGATGTGATGTAGACAAGAAAGATATAGTAGGCTATAGTCTGAACGTTTTGTTGCGGGAGTAATTCAGCGGCAGAATGTCACCTTCCCAAGGTGAACGTCGCGGGTTCGATCCCCGTCTCCCGCTCCAGTCCCCTTAGCCCTCTTGATAAAAGCCATTATTTCTCCGTTGCGGCGAACTGACGCACAGGTATCCTGATTATGATCTTCCATCCGCTCTTGTATCTCTCGGTTTTTCGGCATTCAATTGTCATTGGCACGGGGGTGGTGATCGGATGCGGTGCAGGAGGAAGTCTGATACCATGAAACATCCCTTGGCACTTGGACTGAAAAGCCCCAGTCCGGCCGCGAAGATCTCACGCATATTCATATTTCTCCAGTATCTATGATTCTTTCTTCAGGTTCCATCACCGTTTTCGGCTCGGTGGAGGAAAGTCCCGTCATTCAGGATTGGTCAGACCTGTCCGGCAATGAACTACAACCCGAGGCACATTTGAAGGAGAAAGACTAGGAAGAGCAGTCCGCCGCCGCATAAACCAAAGACTGCAGCCCCCCGGAATGTCTTCTTCAGGCAAATGCCCACACAGCCTCCAGTACCTCCACCGAACATCCCGCAGATAGCTACAGCCAGGCATATGATTACGTAGAGGATACCATTTCCCGCTGAGTATTTGCCTGTTCCGCCGTCACGCACGTAGAAGACTGCTGCTGTAGCTGTACCCATGATCACGGTTGCTGCGCAGCCAGTGACAGCCCCAAGAGCAATACCACCCAGTATTCGCATGAACCTGTTCATTGATAAGAATACCCTATGTTCCTATTTCTAACTGACATCTTTGTTCTCTCCTTGACCACGGTATTTCCGCCATCTTGTTACCAGAACCACAATCGTGAAAGCCATGAGCCCAATGAATCCGGTGGGAAATGTCAGGAGCATGAACCACCCCATTACGCCCATCGCGTAAAGGAGACCGCCTATGTCGCACCCTAATATGACACAGGGGTGGACACTGCCTTCGTCTAAAGCGCTGCCGCAAAGAACCGCCACCGTGGAGGCAATCAACGGAGGGACGATCGGCAAGAATGTCCACACAAGGATACACAGGTATCCTCTACCGACCCACGTGAGACGTGACCATCGAAGACGATTAAAACATTTAGAAATCGCAGTCGTGGGTGACCAACCCGTTGAGCATGTGGCTTGGGATGGAGCGGGATTTGTGATACTAGCCGGCAGAGGTAGATTCCTTCTTCGCGCTTCATCCTCCATCAGCGGCAGGACCTCCTGGCGGTACTGGTGTCGGTCCGTTGTGAGGGCGACCACGAGCGCAGCATCCGTCCACGACGAGTACCGCGCCACAAGCTCCTGTCGTTCTCCATCATCCATAGTCATCAACGTCTGCACTCAGAGTTTTTCAAACCGCAGGTTTGAGAATACTTTGGAGTGCTTAATGGGGGTTGGTTCATTTCTTCCTGTATTCAATAATCGACAATTTATGGATACATTAACTAGGGTATTTGATGTTATTTCTTCCACTGTCTTTTTTCTAAGAACTGTGCGATTTCCTTCTATCTCTGTAGTCTTTACCCAATAACCTTTAGTGCCGTTTGGTATCGATTGCAGTTCCTTTTCGGGTAGATTAAACCACTTTAAAAACTGGCTCAGTTCAACGTCTGTTTTCTCATATATTCCTGCTCGATTTGTACTTTCACTAAAACCCAGTGTTTCTAGTCGCTTTGCTATAGGTAGTGCATGAATTTCGTCTGGATCACATAGCCGATCGTCACTACCTGATGTGGAAAGAGCAGTCATGCAAATTAACAAACATAGAATTTGGTTTTTCATTTTCTTGATTTTCTCATGAGCCAACGATTGCCTTGACCATCGCTGGAGAGCTGCGCAAAGCGCGGCTATTCAGCGTATGGGTCGAAGGCCTAGTTCGGCTCTCTCTTCTTGTTTGGTATAAAGATATCCACTTCATTGCCAGGTCTCAACGTGCCATCACTAATCGAGTGCGATCCAACGGGATCGGAAAGGAATATCTTCCACTTCTTCTTGTCTGTGGGGCGCAGAGAGGCAGCCCGAGGAAGAGAACCTGGAACGCCAGAGAAAATCACTTCATAACAGTCCACATAATTCGTGGTGCCTCCCGTTGGCGGTGCATAACGCCAACGCAGTTGGAGATTCCCGCCGGTGGGCACTTCAGCCGGCGGCATTGGGCGTTCGCGCAGGATAACCTGTATGGTCGCATAGCCCTCAGGCTGGAGAGCTTGTATGGTCAAGAGGAAGTCCTTTCGGTAGTTCTGATGAGTCTCTATAACTCTGAACGTACCGTCATTCTCCGGCGTGACAACTTTTTGCCGATCCAATTCCGGCCTTGAGTAGTCTAGGCCGAGTGCGTCGCAACCGACATGCTTCCTGAGGCGTGCATGAACTACGCCAAAGGGCATTTCTCCCGTAAGTCTCAGGTCGGTTACCACTGTCCTGCGACTCTCGTTGCTTACCGTCAAATGGTAGCTTCCATAATCCTCACACCACTCAATACCTGCATCCTCCAGCCCGTTCGCGTATTTCAGTGGGTCACGAGAAAGATGGCATACGATATTGGGCCGCAGAAAGGGCTCGTCCCGACGTGTAGGCAGCAAGTACAGTCCGATTCCAGACTCGAAAACGAGGAGAACAATGACGACGACCAAAAGGATGTGCTTTCTGCCGTCGGGATATCTTAGAATGCGGAAATGCGCACGTGCAGTTTGCGAGTAGCTGAGGCCTGCCCATGCGAGTATGATCCCGACGAGTGCAGGAATAACGTAGGCTAAGATCTGAGCCGCTGGTCTCATGTCATTTCATGTGCCGAACGACAGTGTTGATGCGCGCTGTCAAGCGTCGCATCCGACACATGGTTGGCCTTTCTTACTTTTTGTCTTTGCCGAAAATCATTTCTTCCAGTTCAAGGTTCTTGTTGTAGGAGTGATATACATCCCTGAGATATTTTAATCTGTCTGGCATATTTATTTTCATATAATCAAAAATATCTCTAACAAACTCTTCGGCTCGCATATCAATGCGCTCGCATTTGTCTGTCAATGGAGCGGTCCAGTAATATTTGTTTCCGCTTTTCCATATGGCGCTACTAATAGAGATCTCGGATTTGTGACAAATGATGTCCACTAACGCAATAGGCTTGCCATTCTTGCCAAGGAAAAGAAGGCTAGCTAATTGACCAATCAAAGGTCCGTCGACATTAGAGGGCCCCTTGATCTTCTCGACAAGAGTTCCGACCTTGTTAGTATCGGAAATTACTTCTTTTGTCGGTTTAATCTCGAACCATCCACGTTTGTTCGCGGTGCCAATTTCGACAAAAACAATGGATTCGGTTTTGTGTAAATTGGACAGTAATTCTGCTTTTGTCACACCTGTAACGCAAGAAGACGTAAAAAGACAGAGATACAAAGCCATAAGGGTAGGGAAGAGTAGTGTCATTATCGCCATGCTTTTCCTATTTCTTATCATTCTTTCAAAGGCCAACACGTGTATTAGGCTGACTAAATTTCGATAATACAGATAAAACCTTGAGACCTATTTCTGCCAAGGCAAAACCTGTGACTTTTGCTGCATTCTAGCTACGATCAAGGGGCGGGGCAATGGCTATTATTGTTGGTGTCAAGTTGATATACCGGATCCAGTCGGCAATCTGGTTCCAAACCAAAACATGTGGGCGCGCCACATCAATTCCATGGCTCCGGTGGTTAAAATTAGTGCGTTTGCTAGATTCTCTGCTTGGGTTCCGGCGTCTCGACCTTGGTGGATGTTGCTTCTGCTAGCTTTTTCTCTATCCGGTCGATTTTTTCGCTGAGGCTGCGGATTTCTTTCAAGGTTTGTTCGTCGAGGGCCGTTTCCTTTTCCCCGGTTGCCTCGAAAAACCATGAAGCGACGTAAGCGGTGAATGTGCCAAAAAGTGTAATACCTGCGGTCATGAGCACGGCTGCTATTATCCGTCCTTCGAAGGTTAATGGGTAAAAATCACCATAACCGACGGTTGTGATTGTTGTAAAAGCCCACCACAGCGCGTCTCCCCCAGTTTTGATATTTGAATTAGGGTCTTTTTCGCAGAACAGGATTGCGATTGTAGAAAAGATTACCAGGATAAAGCATGTGATTCCCACCGAAGCGAATACACTATGGCTGCGTTTTGTGTACATGATCTGGAACATAATTCGAGTGGATCTAATTCCTCTGAGAAGCTGAATAAGCCTGATGATCCGAAACATCCTGCCCCAGCGTAGTGCCTGCAGGTTGGGGATGCTTGATAGCAGGTCTATCCAGCCCCATTTCATGTATGCCAGCTTACTTTCAGCTTTGTGAAATTGTATTACGAAATCCAGGAGGAATAGCATGCACACGGCAAAATCGATGATGTTAAGTGCTTCGGATATTTCTGCCGGAAGTTTGAAAAAAACCTGTGCGGCCATTGCCAGGATTACGTAAATACAGAGAATCAGCATTGATAACTGCCATGCGGAAAATGTTGCAGGATTTTTGTCCGAGCTAGAGATCATAGCGCAGTTTCTTCTATATTCTTTTTCCGTTTGGTTCCAGAATAAAGTTCAAATTCAAGCAGCCGGCATTCGATGCGGCTGTTGAAGAAAGGTATTCTTCTTTTGGACCGGAGACCAACGCGCTTGGCAAGCTCCAGGTTTCCCGTGAAAACATATCCACGGTATCCCTCGCATTTTTGTTTGAGAAAATCACCTATGCCGAAATAGAACTTTGTCAGGTTTTCATTCTCGTCAAGACGTTCACCGTATTCAGGGTTAAGAACAACTATTCCACCGCCCTGAGGTATTTCAGTTTCGGTGAAATCGCATACCGCGAACTCTATCAGGCTGTCTACGCCTGCAGTCTGTGCATTTTTTCTTGCGGCTTCAACAGCCCTTGGATCTATATCGGTGGCAATTATTCTGCCGTTAACAGGTGTTTTTGCGGCATCGCGGGAGTTGGTACGCAGTTTCTTCCAGGCACCTGGATCAAAACCGACTATATGTTCAAAGCCGAAATTTGTTCTTAGCAGCCCTGGCTGGCGTTTTTGGGCGAGCAGTGCGGCTTCTATTGCGAGTGTACCGCTTCCGCACATGGGGTTGATCATATTTCCTTCACCGCGCCATCCTGTTGCGAGAATCACTCCGGCGGCGAGGGTTTCCTGCATTGGGGCTTTCATGGGGATTTTCCTGTAACCGCGACGGGAAAGCGGTTCCCCTGATGTGTCGAGATAAATTTTAGCATCCTTGTCCTGCCAGTACAGGAAAACAACAGTGCCGGTCTGATCCGATCCTGAATCGGGGCGCTTGCCGTGTACTGACCTGATTCGATCGACGATGGCATCTTTGCATTTGAGTGTGGCGAAACGCGGGTCGTTGATTGTCTCGTTGCTGACTTTCGAATTTATACAAAGATAACCGTCTGCCGGGACATATTCTTCCCACGGAATTTCCAGAACTCTTTTATAAAGAACTTCAGCATCAGGTGCCTGGAATTCCTTGAGTGAGAACAGGACACGGTGGGCCGTGCGCAGGGAAATATTGAGTTTCATGGCATCGGCCATGGATCCGGTTGTTACCACGGCAGCGTCAAGTTCTGTGACAACAGGGAATCCCAACTCTCTCAATTCCAGTGAAAGCCACTGGGGCATGGCCTTGGCACAAGTAATAAGAATTCTGCCCTGTTTTGAAAAATCAGTCATGTGGGCTGCCTTGTGCTGACGAATGCCGCAATATAACCAATGACCATGCCTGACAAAAGACCGACGCCGTGAGCGGTGTTTGCAATAGGACCAGCGAGACCGGACAGACAGAGTACGAACCATGCGATCATCATTATTACTATCTGTTTATCGAGATGAAAGCCCGAAGATATATTATACCTGCTTTGCATCCATATGTAGCCGAATAGTCCATAAACTACTCCTGACATTCCACCAAAAGAAGGTCCCCTTACAAGGTACTGGGCTAGATTTGATGCAGAAGCAATAGCCATGATTAAAATGGCCAACACCAGGGAACTGTGTCTTTTCTCTATTGCTGTGCCAAGATCTTTCAACCAGAGCATATTGAATAACAGATGTAACGGCCCGAAGTGAAGGAATATGGGAGTGAACAGTCGCCATATCTCGCCGGCAAATATTTCGGGTAACATATTCAGGGATTGCTTGCTTTCGCCGTACTGCTCAATAGAGAGAGCCTGAATAATTGATTCTCGGTGACCAAAATACCCCATGATATACAGAGTTACATTAATGGCTATTAATGTAAAAGAAAGCAACCCAACCTGTGCCTCCCATGATAATATCCGGTTCCTATCGTAGATTTTCTTTTTAAATTCTTCGTCTTCCTTCTGTTTTGCTTTACGAAGCTCTTCTGCGTGTCCTGTGTGTTCATGATATTCGGGAAGGTCCGGGTTTTGGCGGTACAGTTCAAGAAGTGTTGCAGCCTCTTTAAGTTTGTCATCAGAACGGACCCAGACTGTCCATGAACCATCTTTCAAGGTTTCTATTTCGTTTTCGATGCTTTTCCCGTAAAGGTAATCACAGAAAATCTGTGCTGAACGTTCATCAGGTAAATTGCCAATTTGTCTCATGGTGTAAGGTTATGCGTAAACGCGTCTCATCGCAACCAAATCCGGAGAAGTTTATTGTTTTGAAGTGAGTTGTATGGTGTTTTATGATCAGAGCTGGAGATTAGAGGAACATGAACCGAGTGTTATTCGAGAAAAACGAGATAAATGCAGACGGAACTGTACGACTGGCTGGTGCCAGGGCAAAGCATGTGCTGGAGGTTTTGCATGGGAAAGAGGGACAGAAGATACATGTAGGCATGATTAATGGCTCTGCTGGTGATGGGACTATTGTGGAGGTTGGGAAATCTCATGTTCTATTGAGTTGTTCTCTGGGAGGGCAGATTCCTGAAGCTCCGAGGGTTGATCTCCTGCTTGCTCTTCCACGTCCAAAAGTGATGAAACGTCTGTGGGCTCAGTTGGCGGCGATAGGTCTTAGGCGCATATTGATCACCAACGCGGCAAAGGTGGAGCGGAATTACTTCGATACTCAGTGGCTCGAAAAGGAATATTATGAACCGTTACTGGTTGAGGGCTTGATGCAGTCGGCTGATACTCTCATGCCAGAAGTTCGTATCTGTCGCAGGTTTAAAGTTTTTGTTGAAGATGAGCTGGAAAGTTTCTTTCCAGCTAAATACCGATTTGTCTTTCACCCTGATGGTGAATCGGCCCTCCCGGCCCTGCAGCATGTGAAAGGAGAGAGAGTTCTTGTTGCTGTTGGTCCAGAAGGCGGATGGACTGATTTTGAGCTGGATTTGCTGGAGTCACATGGCTTTTCAAGTGTGAGTATGGGGCAACGTATATTACGGAGTGATACTGCCTGTATAGCGGCTCTGGCACTTGTTCATGGTGTTTTGTCTTGAGATTCTTTGCTTGCTGTGAGATTTATCCGCTACACATGAAAGGCTGTTAAGTGATTATGAGAAAAAGATTCAGCTTGATTGGAATAATATCGACCCTGTGCCTTGTTGTTTCTGGTTCGCTGCCCGTATTGGCTGTTAATGGGAAGGTAGGGCTTGAGGCGCGTTCTGCCTATGTATGGAGAGGGATAACCAGAACAGAGGGTGTTGTGCTCGATCCAGTTGTGGATGTGAAAATGGGCGGTTTTACCTTCGGTTTCTGGGGCAATGTTAATCTCGAGGAATACAACGAAATCGATGATCAGGGGTTGTTTACAGAATCAGATATAACATTGTCTTATGATATTGATATAGATACTGCAATTATCGGGTTAGGTTACATTGAATACCTGTACACAATGGGCAGGGAGGATACCCGTGAAGTGTTTGCCTCCATGAGAGGCCCAGTGTTTTCCGATAACCTTTTTGCGGGTATTAAAATATTCTATGATTTCGGCGTGATGAAGGATTTTTATGTTACAGCGGATTTGAATTATATTTTCAAGATAGTTGATTCATTGAAAGGTGATGTTGGAGCTTCTGTCGGCTACATCGGGGAAGATATGTCTGTTGCCGGGGAAGGCGGGTTGAATGATTACATGATTTATTTCGGAGTTAATTATGCAGTAGATTCTAATCTGGAAATTGGTGGTAAAGTAGCCTTCGTCGATTCTCTTGATCAGGATGTGCTTCCCGATCAGCCTGTTGATTTCTTTCTTGGTCTGCACGTAGCACAGAAATTCTAATGATGAATCTGGATGGAAAACAGATGTTCCGGAAACTGGTAATGATTTTTCTTTTTGGGTTGATTTTTCTCTCGATGGGTTGTTCTACACCGGCAAGCCGTATCAAAAAATACCCGGAGCTATTTGCGGCCTGTTCTCCGGCTGTCCAGGAAAGTATTAAGAAGGGAGTGATCGACGTTGGATATGCCAAGGATATGGTTTTCCTGGCACTCGGCAGGCCTGCAGCTGTTTTTGAGAGGGAAACAAGTGTCGGGAAAACAGAGGTCTGGTCGTATTCTGATATGAATGTCTGGTCGGAGCCAAGCCCGGTTGGGATGTGGTACTATTATCGAGATTCGAAGGGGCGTGTCCATTACCTGCGTGACACGACGTGGAGTTACAGGACTTATACCAGGGAGTATGAATCATTACGTGTGGAGTTTGAATCCGATAAAGTTAAGGCAATAGAGCGTTTGCTGAAATAGTGTTGTCTGATTCCTTGGTTTATTCTTCAAAGAAAAAGGCCGATGGATAAACCATCGGCCTTTTAATATCTAACCTACTGCTTATTTTGCTTCAGGAGCCTTTGGTGCTTCTGTTGCAGGCTTAACTTCGGCTTGTGCCGGAAGTGCAGGCGCGGCGGCTTCAGCAGGTTTTACTGCTGCTGCCGGTGCTGCTGCGGGTGTGACTTCAGCCTTTGCTTCGACCTTGGGCTGTTCTGCTGCCTGCGGAGCCTTCTTGCTTTCGCCGCAACCTGATACGAAATACATCAATCCCATCGCTGCGAGACATACTACTACCTTCTTCACGTAACCTCCTTTGTTACACCTAACCACATGTTCTCCGATTATTGAAAATTTTGCCGTTAGTGAGCAAAAAATCCGCGTCTGTTTATCATAAAAGGACATTAAGTCAAGACATGACTTGAATCTGCTTGCACTGCATAATTACAAGGAGCTAACCTTTGAATAACTGGAGGCCGTTGCAATGAGATTGAAGTTAATATGCTGCGAGGTAATGTTCAGGGAGGTTTCGTTCCTTGTAGCCAACAGTCCTCATATTTGTGATGCTGTGTTTCTTCCAAAAGGCCTGCATGATCTCGGCGTAGAAAAAATGAGGCCGAGACTGCAGGAGCAGATAGACGGCATACCAGAAGGCAGTTGTGATGCTATTCTCCTTGGTTATGGGCTCTGTAATAATGGTATTGCAGGACTGACTGCGCGACATACAAAACTTGTAGTTCCCCGGGCGCATGACTGCATAACTCTTTTTCTCGGGAGCAGACGTAAATATCGTGAAATGTTTGATGCTAATCCAGGTACCTATTATCGCACCAGCGGGTGGATTGAGCGTGGCGACGGGGAGAACATCGACGATATGACGATATCCCGGAAGCTTGGCTTACAGATGAAATATGACGAGCTTGTCGAAAAGTATGGTGAGGATAATGCCAGGTATGTCATGGAAACAATGGGTGACATGACGGCAAATTATGACAGGGTTGTTTTCATCAAGATGGGGCTCGATTGTGAAAAATCTTTTGAAAAGTTGGCAGAGATCGATGCAAAGGAGAAGGGTCTGAATTTTCAGAAAGTTGACGGTTCAATGGTTATCTTGCGGAGGCTCATCAACGGGGAATGGGGTGATGATTTTCTTGTGGTTCATCCCGGTGAGTCCATCCAGGCTTCACATGATGACGGAGTAGTAAAAGTGGCTAAGTAGGTATCTCTGCTCTTGGTTTTGTATTCTAAATAAAAGCCCCGTTCCGGTTTCCCGAAACGGGGCTTTGTTGTTATATTAACAGCGAACTGCTATATCAGTTTTGTTACACCCGGTACGGCGATTGCCGGGAAATGTCCGGCGCCCGGCTTAAGTTCTTTCGGAACGATATCCGTCTTCGATTGCAGCAGCCAGTCCCACTGGAGTTCTCTTCCTGTGTATGCCGACATACGGATGCCGATGGCTGTCAATGTGCTTTCGGCAATACGCTGTCCTTCGTTGAGGTAGGGGCCTTTGCCCATCACGCTCGATAGCAGATCCGCGTGCTCCATCGTCATTCCACCTGGATCAGACTTTTGGCCCTCGTAGCGGAACGGCTTTTCACCCTCGATTACTCCAGAACAAGTGGATGTTCCCTTAGTTCCGACGATGCGTTCACCCACTCGGCTGGAACCGCCCGACACGTGTCCGGATATGCTTACGCAGCGTGCGCCGTTCGGGTACTCGAGTTCGGCAGCCATGTGATCATAAATGTTGCCGAGCATGTTGTAGTGTCCGTCCGTCTTGCCCATGCGTTCGAGATGAGGACTGTCCTTGACCTGGGGCAGTATCTGGTTGTCGCGGGACATTCTGCCGCCGGCCGCGAAGATCTTTTTCGGCGGGCCTTGGAAGCACCAGTTCAATACATCGATGTTGTGGATGTGTTGTTCGCAGATCTGATCGCCGCTCAGCCAGTCCCAGTGGTACCAGTTGTGGCACTGCCACTCGAGGTCGCTCAATTTCTCGAATGCGCCTTTCTTGTCACGGAACCAGATTCCGCCGCCAAAGCCCCAGTAGCACTGTCCGCCGACAAGTTCGCCGATATCGCCGGCATGGATCCGCTTCATGTTTTCGAGATAATTATTTTGGTGCCTGCGTTGAGTTCCGCAGACAATACTTAATTTCTTTTCCGCGGCCATCTTGGAGGCTTCCATGATCATCCTGCAGCCGACAGGATCCACAGCCACTGGTTTCTCCATGAAAATATGTTTTCCGGCTTCTATCGCGGCCATGACGTGTGGTGCGCGGAATGCCGGCGGACCGGCATGGAGTACCATGTCTACTCCTGAGCCAATGAGCTTTTTGTATGCGTCAAAGCCCCAGAAGACGTGGTCGTCATTGATCTTGCATGCTTCCCCGAGTTTCGCAAAACCTGTTTTTGCTCCCTTTGCCGATTCTTCAAAGAGGTCAGCTACTGCGATTATTTCAACTTTTGCACCAACGAGCTTTGCTGCATCGATACAATTATTTACAGCGCCTTTGCCCCTGCCGCCACAGCCGATGAGACCGATCTTGATCGTGTCGGAACCGGCCGCGAAAACCTGTTTCGCTCCAATATCGGCAAGCACGGCCGCTCCGGCTGTGAGTGCAGATGTTTTTATGAAGCCTCTTCTTGATACCGAACTGCTATCCATGTCTGACCTCCTACTGTTTGTTAAGTCAATATTCCAAACTTATTGACAATATCATTTTTCGGAACATTAAAGATAAATGGTGAGCACATATTGTGCCAATCCTGATGAAATGGCAATCACGCTTTTTCCAGCCTAAAGACGCTGGTCAAATCACCTCCAGCCTTTGCTTTGTGCACTTATGTATACAGTTGATTGGTACAACAGTACCACCTCATACAGCAACCTCGTGGCGTCGTAGTCTCCGCTAATAAAAGAGGCTACAGAATAATTAATGTACACTATTGTTTATTCTAGTGTTGTCAAGAAGTGAATCCTGTAATCAGGAGCGAAGCTCTGGAGTGCTGATTATGATGCTTTCTTTGTCAGTATGGGACGAAAAGTTGGCCGATTAAGGTGGGAAATATTTAAGTTTTAGAGGCCTTGGCGTATATCAACAATTTTGTTATTATTCTTAAATGCAAAATTTACGAATGGCTATTATCTGTAGATTAATTTGTATTACACTGATGCCTTTTTCTTCTGTTATTTCCCAAACAAATATTTTTGAGCCTTTGCGTGTTTATGCGGTCAAGTCGGCGTGTTTTGAGTATATGTTTACGTCGGCAATGGAGAGGTCTGAGGGACGTCAGACTTTATCGTTTAATCATATAAACGGGCGAACAGTGTTTGCCGGGGTTGGTGAGGCTGTTGGTGAGTATACCCTCATGTCTTATGATCCTGGTGTGGAAATGGAATTTAATCCAACGACAGATTCGTACGTGCAAAGAAAAGCAGGGACGGCAACTCTGCGGTCGGTAGATGGTAGAAAGATATTATTGGATATGGGGAAGATTCTACCTCTGCCGGGTTGGGTTGCCTGCTTGGTGTGGCTGGACTGCGGTAACTGGATGTATGTGAGCGAGACCGATGTGATTCTTGCCGGTAATGCAGAGTTCCCTATAGAATGCATAAAAGAAGATTCTCTAGTTGTAATTACCGGGACTTCCGATGCTGACAGGCAGGTTATTCCGTTAATAGCAGATGATGAAAAATCAAGTCTTCTTGCAATGTGGGAAAGCAGAAGAAAGGCCAGGGAAGAGGACGAGATGCTGGCAAATAAGAAGTCGCTTCCGGAGGATCAGGAACAGAAACCAGTGGTGACTCAGGTGATCCGTCATGCACCGCCTCTTCCTGTGTGGGAACAGCCTGAAAGGCGTTTTGTTGTGATTAAGACCCCTCCTCAATTCTTTTACGGGACAGAATTCAGGTATCCTGTCGCTTTTGAGACTGTACCGTTAATTGAGAAGACGTCGTATGGTACGCGAGTTAAGCGGGCAATAGTTGTGCCAAAACTTTTCCAGACAGGATTTTCAGGACATGGCATAAAGTCTTTTCCATGCGGCGGAACACAGATTACTGTGCCACGCTAGTTTTTTGAGTTACATTCGGTTCCCAATTCTCTCGTTACGCAAGGAATGTGCTCTTAAGGCTGTTTCGGTAAAAAATTTCTTCTCGATGCATATATTGCGGAAGAACAGGTTGAAAACTGTTTTATTTATACATTTTCATGGGTAATATCCCGGCGGACATACACAATGAAAAAGAAATCGATGCTTCGGGTGATGGATCTTGGACAACGAGATTATGAGTCGACACTGAAGATTCAGCGGGATCTTGTCGAGCAGAGAAAAAGATCTGAGATTCCCGATACCCTTATTCTGGTTGAACATGACCGGGTCTATACGATGGGTCGTAATGCCAAAGATGCCCATGTGACAGCGTCTCCCAAAGACTTGGAGAACCGCGGTATCAGGCTTATCAAAACAGACCGGGGAGGGGATGTTACGTATCACGGACCTGGACAGCTTGTTGGTTATCCCATAATGAACATTGGTGGCGAAGGAAAGGGAGTTCTCTGGTATGTTGGTAATCTCGAGGAAGTAATTTGTCGGACCCTGCAGACTTTCGGCTTGAAAGCGACAACTGATCGAGAGAATAGAGGTGTCTGGATCGGAAATGATAAGATAGCTGCAATCGGTGTGAGGATTACCAGGCAGGTGACGATGCATGGTTTTGCTCTGAATGTATCTGTAAAGCTTTCCGACTATGGTGGAATCATACCATGTGGAATCAGCGGGAAGGGGATTACTTCATTGCATTTACTTGTTTCCGATGTTTCCATGGATGAAATCAAAAAGAGAATTATACAGCGTTTTATGAGTGTTTTTAATTATGATGACGTCAGGAGAGAATAAATTACGCAAACCGACCTGGTTACGTGTGCGAGTTCCGAGTGGAGCAGGTTTCGGACGTATTAAGGATATCGTTGGCAAGGGTAATTTGCATACTGTCTGCGAAGAAGCTCTTTGTCCCAACATGGGGCGGTGCTGGGAACATGGCCGTGCCACCATTATGATTCTCGGGGATAAATGTACACGTGCGTGCCGATTTTGTAACATTAAGCCTGAATCGAGTGGAATATGTGATGCAGGAGAACCGATACGCGTAGCGGAGGCCATCAAGAAGATGGGCTTGAGTGATGTGGTTATTACTTCTGTTACACGTGATGATCTGGATGATGGTGGTTCGACTATATGGGCGGATACTATTTGCCGTGTGCATGAAATTTTGCCAGGTATTCTGGTGGAAGTCTTAATACCTGATTTTCAAGGAGATCTTGCCGCTCTGGAGCGGGTTCTTGCGGCAAAACCGGAAGTATTGGGGCATAATCTTGAAACTGTGGCTTCTTTGTATTCGAAGGTGAGGCCCCAGGCGGATTACAACAGGTCTCTCGAGTTGCTCAGACGCGCACATGATCGTGGCGCCGTGGTGAAGACGGGGATAATGGTTGGTGTGGGTGAGACTGAGGCCGAGGTGTTTGGATTGATGAAAGAGGCTGTGAGTGCGGGGTGTGAAATCTTCTATGTTGGACAGTACCTCCAGCCAACGCAAAAACATTTATCGATCAGCCGTTATGTCATTCCGGAGGAGTTTGATTTGTATCGGAGGAAAGGGCTGGAGGCCGGGTTTAAGGTCGTTGTTTCGAGTCCTCTTGTCAGAAGTTCATATCATTCTGAGGAGCAGGCGGAGTATTTGAGGAAGAGACTAAAGTTGAAATGACAGCTAAGATTAGCCTAAGGTGTTTGTATGAAACTTATAGATAAACTGGTTGTTGATGAGGTTTTTGAGAAGATGCGACGTGATTTTCATAAGAACTACTATGCCATGTATTCAAGTGTGTATGGTGGGATAGTGACCGATCCTGTGCTGATGACTGTTCCTATAGATGATCACATGGTTCATCGTGGTGATGGGGTTTTTGAGACGTTCAAGTGTGTCAGGGGTAGCATTTACAATATGAAGGCACATTTGGAACGCCTGGAACATTCGGCCTCAGGCTTGTATTACAAATTACCGTGGTCCTTGGAACAGATTGGTGGGACTGTTGTCGAAACGGTCCGGGCCGGTGGACATAAAGACTGCCTGGTAAGGCTTTTCATTTCCAGGGGGCCTGGCAGTTTCGATGTGAATCCATATGATTGTCCGGGGCCCCAGCTTTACGTTGTGGTTACATCCCTTAAAAAACCTTTCATGGAAAGTCACCCTGAAGGTGCGGTTGTTCGGACAAGCCATATTCCCGTCAAAGAACCATTTTTTGCGGCTATCAAGAACTGCAATTATCTTCCAAACGTTCTGATGAAGAAGGAAGCCGTTGACTTAAATGCCGATTTTGTTGCGGCCTTTGATAGCAGGGGGTTTCTCGCGGAGGGTGCTACCGAAAACATGGGGATTGTGACTAAAAAAAAGGAATTACTGTTTCCCCGGCTTGAAAGTATTCTCTGCGGCACAACTATGATGAGAATAGTGGACATTGCCGAGACGACGATCAGTGAAAAGTTGTTGATTAGAGTCGGGTTTGCGGATGTTTCGCGCCATGATATATTGAATGCGGCAGAGGTGCTTGTGGTCGGGACTTCACCTAATGTTGTTACCGTCAGAGAATTTGACGGTGTAATGATTGGTAACGGCAAGCCTGGCCCAGTACAGCAGAGGTTGAATGATCTGCTGGTGAACGATATTCTCCAGAATCAAGGATTGTTGACTCCCGTGTCTGGTCTTTCTTGAATGTGTTTTGTACGCCATGTGGGGCAGGGATGAATCCAGATTTATTAATTTTTCAGTAGTATTTCTCTTATGATGTGGTAAAAAGTACGCTTCAAAAGTGGTTCCTCAGCCGTTTGTGTGGGAGACGTATGGATTTTAAATCGACTTTGAAAAAAGGTTGTTTCGCACTTGAACTGAAAAGCGATACCAAGGAGGGCGTCATTAATGAGATGATCGACCTCTTGGATGCTGCAGGGAAACTTCCTGATAAAAATGCCGCGCTTAATTCTGTAATTGAACGCGAAAAGAAAATGTCTACAGGTATGCAGTGTGGCGTAGCTATCCCGCATGGCAAGACCGATACGATAGATGATCTTCTTGTTGCCTTTGCAATGAAACAGGGCGGAATAGATTTCGGGTCGCTCGATGGACAGCCATCAAAGATTTTTGTGATGACACTTTCTTCTTCGAACCGTACCGGACCTCATATTCAGTATCTGGCAGAAATCAGCAAGGTGTTGAACATTCCTTCCGTACGTGAACGTCTGCTGGCTGCGCAGAGCATTGACGAAGTAATAGCCATTCTTACGAATGGTAATTCTGTTACTGTTCCTGCCCAATAATTTATGGCATTGCCGGCACTTTTGTCTTCCCTTTCCGTGTGAAAATAACCTTGTCTGCAATTTAAATGGATGGGATAATATAATCTATTCCGCAGAGGTGAGGTTTTCATGGAAATGTTACATGTCAAGGTTGAGCAATTGTTTTTTTCCAACATGGGGTTTGTGATTCTTCTCAAGGGGCATGAGGATGAACGGACTTTGCCGATTTTTATAGGGGCTGCGGAGGCACAGGCTATTGCCCTCCAGATCAATAATGTGAAAATGTCACGTCCTCTTACCCATGATCTTTTTAAGAACACGCTTGATTTCCTGGAGTGCCGGGTTAAGCGGATAGAGGTGTGCGACCTAAAGGAAGGAACTTTCTATGCCAAGCTCATCCTCGAGCACGATGGCATGGAAATGGGAATCGATTCGCGCCCCAGCGATGCAATAGCGGTTGCCCTGCGTGCTGATGCTCCAATCTATATTTCAAAGGCGGTATTGGAGCAGGCAGGCAGGGTTTTTACTGAAGAGGAACTCAGGATGACAGGTTCTATCAAAGAGCCGGAACGATTAAGTAAACAAAAACCGCACCTCAATCCCCTTGATGCCTTGAAAATGGATCTTGAAAAAGCTGTTAAGGAAGAACGGTATGAGGATGCGGCAAAGATTCGTGACCGGATCAAAAATATTGAGCATACCCACACTCCGAATTAATTGATGGTCGATGTTTTGTCTTAAAATGAGTCATATCCACGATATACGCATGCAGAGTTTTCAAAATTCGGGAGTGTATCTGGTAACATCCGGGCAAATGTCTTCTGGTCGCAGTACGCTTGATATTGTCAAATTTGCACTTGCTGGCGGTATAAGGCTGGTCCAACTCAGGGAAAAAAATCTTTCGCGCAAAGACCTCATGTCGCTGACCGTTGATGTTCGCCGAATGACCGCAGACTCAGGCGCTTTGCTTATAATCAATGATATGATTGATGTGGCTCAGGAAGTGGGCGCTGATGGCGTTCATCTTGGACAGAATGATTTTCCTGTAAGTCAGGCTCGCAAACTTGCGCCCGATTTGATTATAGGCGCATCAACACATTCAATTGGCGAGGCTCTCAAGGCGCAGGCAGACGGTGCGTCGTATATTAATATAGGTCCTATTTTTCCTACAAAAACCAAGGCGTGGGACGATGAGTTTCTTGGTATAGATGGGCTGAGGAAAATTTCTGCAGTAACCAGGGTTCCCTTTACGGTCATGGGTGGCATTAAAAAACACCATATTCCGGAATTAAAGGCTGCGGGTGCCAGGATTGTGGCTGTAGTCACGGAGATTACGGCCGCGGATAATCCCGAAAATGCGGCAAGAACCCTTCTTTCCCTTATGACTCCATGACGGTGCTTATTAAAGGACTGCCGGGTGAGTCCCTAACACTTCTCAGATTCAATTGACTGGCTGTTTCTTGTCATGATAGAACACTGCTTTCCCTGAACTGAATAACAGGAGAAGTCTTCGTGGAACCAATAATGCTTAAAGGAAAATCAGCTTATCCGGCTTTCAGGATGGTTGCCTTGCTTGAAAATATCCGGAGGTCAGCGCCGGGCCTTGGTGTAGCAGGTGTTGAGGCGTGGCATGTTTATTTTATTGATACAGAATCCAGCCTGTCTGCTGATGTGCTTGAGAAGGCAAACGCGCTGCTTGGCACAACAGGAGAGTTCATAAGGACGGATGGGTTCATTGTTATTCCAAGAAAGGGGACAATTTCGCCCTGGTCTTCAAAGGCCACCGATATTTTCCATAACTGTGGATTAACTGATGTAATTCGTGTCGAACGTGGTATTCATTTCCGTCTGTTTTCAGGAGATGGGCGGGTATTCTCTGTGCAGGAATCACAGCCGGGACTATGTTTTCTGCATGACCGCATGACGGAAGGTGTCTACATGGATGTTTCCGATATGTTCAGACACA
>Ga0156394_1265_pt1 | contig 28989 bp, 22 predicted proteins | sample RifOxyA3_FD_108038 | JGI IMG/M metagenome (GOLD analysis project Ga0156394, IMG submission 108038) | Lentisphaerae bacterium RIFOXYA12_FULL_48_11 | reverse complement strand
GGCTGACCAGGGAATGGGGCGGGGCGAAGATTTATCTGAAAAGAGAGGATCTCAATCATACCGGTGCACATAAGGTTAATAATACGCTTGGCCAGGCGCTCCTTGCTAGGCGGATGGGGAAGCACCGTCTTATGGCTGAAACTGGCGCCGGGCAACATGGAGTGGCAACAGCAACGGTAGCTGCTCTTTTTGGAATGGAATGCGTCGTTTACATGGGAGAAGAAGATATTGTGAGGCAGGAACCCAATGTGAAAAGAATGAAGCTTCTGAACGCCAGGGTTGTTCCTGTATCAAGCGGGACCAGGACATTGAAAGACGCAATGAGCGAGGCCATGCGGGCATGGGCTGCAGAGGTTCAGACGATGTTCTATGTTATAGGGACGGTTGCAGGCCCGCATCCTTACCCTGTAATGGTGAGGGATTTTCAGAGCGTAATAGGGGAAGAAACCAAAAAACAGATTATGGAGAAAGAAGGACGTCTTCCGAACAGCATAATTGCCTGTGTAGGTGGCGGGAGCAATGCGGCAGGTATCTTCTATCCTTTCATAGGTGAGGGGCATGTTAATCTTGTCGGTGTGGAAGCTGCCGGATTCGGGATTGAGACTGGTAAACATGCGGCCAGTATAGGGGCTGGTTTTGCCGGTATTCTTCACGGCTGTAAAACGTATGTTTTGCAGGATTCTGAAGGTCAGGTGCTTAATGCGCATTCAATAAGTGCGGGCCTTGATTATCCGGGCGTTGGGCCCCAGCATGCCTTGTGGGCTGACGATGGGAACGTGGAGTACTGCAGCATTACCGATGCAGAGGCTGTAGATGCATTTTATGAACTGACGCGTCTCGAAGGAATTATCCCTGCGCTTGAGTCATCTCATGCCGTTGCTGAAGCGAAGAAACGTGCCCTCGATGTCGGGGAGGGAGGGGTCATTGTTGTGAATCTTTCCGGCCGCGGTGATAAAGATGTGGATAGTGTTCTTAAGAATGAAAGACGATAGTAAATGCTAAAAGAAGCGGAAACCTAAAAGATTGAAATATATGAACAGGATTAGTTCCAGATTTGAAAAACTGAAGAAGGATGGTAAAAAAGGTTTAGTTGCTTATCTGACTGCAGGCGATCCTGATGTAGAAACTTCCGAGCTGCATATTCGTCAGGCTATAGAGGGCGGAATTGATATTCTTGAACTTGGTGTACCTTTTTCTGATCCAACGGCTGACGGGCCTGTGATTCAGGAAGCTGCGCTGCGTGCGCTGGTTTCGGGTATTACGGTCGGGAAAGTGCTTACAATGGTCACAAATATAAGGCGTTATTCAGATATCCCAATAATCCTGTTTGGTTATGCGAATCCCTTCTTTCGGTACGGGTATGAACGAATCTGTTCTGATGCATCGAAGGCTGGCGCCGACGGTATGTTGATAGTGGATATGCCTCTGGAAGAATCAGGAGAATTGCGTTCTTATATAGATAAATTTGGGCTTTGTTTTATACCGCTCATTGCGCCGACCACTTCAGGGGATCGCGCCGGACGTATTCTTAAGGACGCCAAAGGGTTTGTTTATTATATAATGGTTACCGGGGTTACAGGTGCAAGGAATGAAATTGCGACGGACATAAGCAGCCGTGTTAAGGAGATCAGGAAATACACTGAATTACCAATAGCTGTTGGGTTTGGCGTGAGTAACGGGTTGCAAGCCCGTAGTGTTGTTGAAGCGGCGGATGCGGTCGTTGTTGGCAGTGCTTTTGTCAAGGCAGCAAGAGATGGACATCTTCCTGAGCTGGTTAAAGATATACGTAGCGCGTTGGGGTGATGGTGGTGAATCAGAGAGTCTTCAGTCATACTGTTAGAGTTCCATACGCTCATGTAGACCAGATGGGCTATGTTTATTATGCTAATTATTACGTATATTTTGAAATGGCCAGGGCTGAGATGCTGCGGGAAGCCGGCATGCCTTATACGGACATGGAAAAGCGCGGTGTTATGTTGCCGGTTGTAACATCGCACTGTGAATATAAAAAGCCGGCACATTTCGATGATCTGCTTGTCATCGAGACGAGGTGTACGGAAATTAACGGTACGAGACTTAGGATTGAATACTTGGTTGCGCGAAGTGACACTGTAATTGTGAGGGGCTATACGGAGCATGTATGTCTTTCGACTCCCGGTGGTAAAGTTCTGCGTCCATTACCGGAATTGAAAAAACTCATGCACGAGGCAAGACATGAGTGATCCACGGATACGAAACCATGCCGGAATTCTTGTTAATTATTCGATAAACGCGCGTCGATCTGACACTATTGGTGTTTCTGCAAGTACTCTTGCGGAGCCTCTTGTTCTTGCCGTTTACGAAGAACTTTTGAAAGCCGGGGCGTTTCCGGTTCTTATGATGACACCACAGGGATCTACGGAATCTTTTTTTCGCTATGCCAAGTCACATCATTTGCATACCGTTTTTCCTTTCCAGCTGGCGTATGTTCGAAACATGGATGCAACTATACGTATTTCATCGGAGGGGAATACCAGAAGTCTGTCGGCGGTAGCTCCAAGGAAGCAAACAATGCTTGCTAGAACGATGAAGCCCGTTTCCGATATACTCAGGGCTAAACCATGGGTTATTACGTTATTCCCAACGCCTGCTTATGCACAGGATGCGGATATGAGCCTTTCTGATTTTGAGGATTTCGTTTATTCGGCGATGTTTGCTGATGAATCTAACTCTGTTGCCGCATGGAAATCTCTAAAGAGACGGCAGGATAAATTGATCGCCGGCATCAGGGGAGTTGATGAGGTACACATTGTAGGCAAAGGCACTGACCTGAAGTTGTCAGTTAGGAACAGGAAATTTATTAACTCCGATGGTCATCGAAACATGCCTAGCGGGGAAATCTTCACCAGTCCGGTTGATGGTTCTGCAGAGGGATATATTGAGTATGACTATCCTGTATGTACCTCGGGGCGGGAGATTGATGGGATAAGGCTGGTTTTCAGAAAAGGTGTTGTTGTTGAAGCTACTGCATCCAAAAATGAGTCATTCCTGCGAGAGATGCTGAAGGCCGATAAAGGAGCCTCACGTGTAGGAGAACTTGGTATCGGGACCAATATGAGAATTCAGCGTTTTATCAAGAATATCTTGTTTGATGAGAAGATCGGGGGGACAATTCATTTAGCCTTGGGCCAGTCCTTCGGTGAAGCCGGTGGCAGGAATAAATCTGCCATACATTGGGATATGATCAAGGATTTACGCCGCGGTGGGGCGATTTACATTGATGGCAGGTTGTACCAGAAAGACGGAAAGTTTGTTGTATAGGATAATGTCATTTTACTCTTTATTTACCTGAGAAGATTTTCTGGTTGCCGTCCGTTTAATTTATTTCGAAATACTTGTTCAGTAGATTGTTATATTCGCTTTGCAGCTTGCTGCGTTGTTCCTCGCTCATGTTTCCCTCCGAGAGGGATTTCTTAAGTTCCATCATCCTGTGGAAGTCTTTCAGGAAAGTACGTGCATCCTGCTTGGAAAGGTTTTCATTTGCCAGTGACTGGGCAAATTCATTTTTCAACGTGACATTTGTTCCGAGGCGGAGAACAGGTATTGTGTTGTCGTCGGCATCATGTTTTTCTGCAAATATACAGCGGCTTGCTTCGTTCTTGGTCACTTTACCATCAGGAGAAAAAGACAGCTGAAGTGATTTAATGCTTTTTTGCTGGGTATTCAGTTTGGTTATTTCTTTTTGAGTGGTGCAAATGATTGCAGTTTAATAAATTGGAATAATGTATTAAACTGCTGCTTTAAATCTTGGATTCTGCTTTGAGGTTTATTCCTGTATCCGTCTTTGGTTTATGGCGGTGGAATTGATAGGGCTTGGAGACCGTTTGACCTTCAGGTCCCAGGGTCGAACGACTTGTCTGTAGTGTTTTTAGGACTGTGTCTGTTGTCTTAAAGTGGCATTTCGAGGTCTCGAGTAATATTTCTGGGCCGTGTTTTTTCCCAATTTCAACGGCCGCCTGAATAACGGCAGGAGATGCCCCTTTGTGGAGTTTAATTTTATAGTGTTTTTCCATTTCGCTTAGGGCGCGCAGGAATCCCTCGCGGGCGATTATTGAAGCAGCAGCAACGGCCAGATCTGATTCAGCTTTATGTCTCTGGATCAGTTCAATTTGCCGACCTTTTTTCATTAAAGCACGCTTTACCTGCTCCTTGCTTCCGAACTGGTCAGAGATGGCGCGGGGACAATTTGGGAGAATATTTAACATGTTCTCAATTGCCCTTGCATGTGCCCATGCAAGAATCGAGTTTACATTTCTCATTTGATAGTAAAGGCGATTATATGATCTTGGCCCAATTTTTATTACTGTATAACGTTTGCCCAGAAGTTCGCGCAGGTCACGCCCGAGTTCGAGTGCTTTCTTGTCACTTGAGATATTCTTGCTGTCTTTTACATCCATTTCGCGCATTGTATTAATAAGGGTTTCATCAATGTAAGCGCCAGCCACTACGAGTGGGCCGAAGAAATCACCTTTACCGCTCTCGTCAATTCCTATATGGGGCTGGGAGTGTTCCGGATCTAGTATATCTTCGTAACCTAGGCTTGCCGATGCTAGTACCACAGGCTCAATGACGAACATGACAAATTCCGAGGCTTTTTTCCCTTGAACCAGACATTTGCCGCTTGTGTAGAGCGCTATCCTGCAGTCTTCGGCATCGGCTGCAATAATGGTGTATTCCATCTTTACAGGGCGATAATTACCTTTTTTCAGAATATCAATCAGGATTTTCTGCTGATTTTCAGAAAGTTTATACGTGAATGATGTTTTTTCAACCATGCTTGAGACCATATCAGAAAGTATTCACTTCATCAATTGGAGACTTTTTTCTGTTGACGCTTGTTCTGGCAATGTTCATACTAAAAACTCTATATTATTGGATGGTAACTTTCAGGCGTTGAAGGCGTATATTTGTTGATTATAAGGGGGTTGGAAATGAAGAGAATTGTTGCGTTATTCGTTCTGATTCAAAGCACAATGTTATTTGCGGCAAGTGATACTGTGGCAGAGAAGAAAGCTGCGGAACCCATTAAATTTGCAGTTTCGGCAGGAGTTGAATATAGCGATAACAGAGATTCTTTGCCTGACAAGGAAAGTAATTTTGACCTGTTCATAACCCCTAGACTTGCGTTGGATCTGAAGTGGGAAGAGACGACCATGATGATAGGTTATGCGCCTACGTTTCGGTACAGGACTGATCCGAGTGTCATCCAGAACGACAGTCAGCTGTTCCATGATCTGGCTTTTACATTTACACATGATCCTTCCAGGAATGTCAAATTGAGATTTGTTGAGAATTTCAACCTGACGGATGATCCTTCGGTTCAACAGAATGGTTCAACTTTGCGACGTGACAGCAGTTTCATACTGAATCAGACAGAAGTTGGTGCCAATTACGCTTTCAGCCGGCTGTCTAATCTTGATGTGTTCGGCAAATACATGGTGAAATCTTATGATGATGAGGAGATTGCAAAAGAGTCTGATGAAGACAGGACGGAAGCCGGGATTAGCCTGTGGCATCAGCCTGGAAAGAATTTTGCTTTAAAAGGATTGATTAGTTACAGCATGTACGGCTATGAGGAATATCTGGGTGCCGATCGTGGTTTTGATTCGGTTAAGATTGGTGCCGGCCTCGAGGAAGTAGTTAGTCCGAATTTCAGGTTTGGTTTGCGTGCAGGCGTGCAGAGTGTCAGCTATGCAGATGATGCTATTGATTCCGATAATTCTCCGTTTGGAAGCATTTCTGCTCAGATTTCAACAATTCCTTCGACACGTGTTACTGCTTCAATATCGCATATGATCCGGGAGGCTTTCCTTTTCCCATTTTCATCGCAGAAAAGTACGGATTTTTCTCTGAGGCTGGACTGGGATGCTCCGATACCTGAATTGAGGTTTGGGCTCGGCGGTACCTATAGGAGCGGAGAATATGACTCTGAACATATTTCGCCGGCATTACTGGCCGATTACTTGAGTGGAGCATATGCAGATGCCTATGGTGCAAATACGTCAGGTCAGGAAGATTCAGTGATTGTTGCCGCTGATGTCGCCTTCCAGATAGGGGTTGGAACAAAAATTAAATTTGTTCAAACCTATGAAAAAGTGGATTCAGATGTGAGGTGGTCCTTTAATCGAAATGCCTCATGTATTATGCTGATGCGTGAATTTTAAGGATCATCTTGCTGATTGTGGTTGCGACGTAAGGTCTCTTATCTGCGTCTGCTGGAATTCAGGAAGCGAGTGTCTGATAATCAAATGACGGAAACTCAGGAAACTTTGCACTTTCTGGATTACTGGCGAGTTATTAGATCCAGGAAAGAAATCATAATATCGGTTTTCCTTCTAGTTGTCATTACCGGCGTCATTATTACGTATTCCCTGCCTAAAGTGTATATGTCCTCCACTGTTATCAAGGTCAAAGAAGATTCTCCGGATATCGCGCCTTTCGGCTCTGAGAGTTACAGGAGAACAGATCCCCTTTTTTTGCGGACACAATTCGAGATTATTCAGTCCAGGCCCGTTAGAGAAGAGGTGATCAAGCGGTTGGCGCTTAGTGAAAAACTGGGTAAAGCATACAACTACTATGATCTTGGTCCGGATAAGTGTCTGGAGCAGACGCTGAGAATACTTGCAAAGAGCATGAAGGTTCAGCAATACAGAGACACTAATCTTATCCAGATAAGGGTTTATCTTTCAGAACCGAAAGGGTCAGCACCGGAGATTACGGCATCTGTTGCTGATGCCGTAGCAACCGTGTTCAGAGAGCAGAGCATAGAAAGAAATCGTTTAGCAACGGAACGAGCCTTAAAGGCGCTTCTTGATTCGATTGAAGAACAGAACATGAAAGTTGTGGCAGCCGATGCTAAAAAAGAGAGTATACGTTCCAAATACAAAATTTCTGTTACTTCTTCGTCATATGGACTTACTGCTTCAATGGAGAAAAGGACGCTTGAACATTTGGAACAACTTCGAACAGAGGCTCGAATGGAAGTAGCCCATAAAAAGGCAAGGCTTGATAAAGTGGAAAGTTTGCCTTCCTCACAATTACTTGAGGCTGAGCCATATCTCATTGGAGACCCTGGGCTGGCGGCGCTTGTTTCAGATAAACGCAAGTCAGAGGTTGAGTTGCGAAGGATGAAAGAATCATTTGGCCCTAAGCATCCTGATGTTGCCCGTACAGAAGAGGGGGTAAAAGCTCTTGAGAAGAAGATAGAAGATGCACTTAATGGTTTGCGAACAGGTGTGAAAGCCGACTATGAGGCTGCCAAAGCCAAGCTTGATGCACTGGAGGCAGATTTGGAGGCAAAGAAGACAAGTGAGATTAAGGCTGAAGGTACCAATTACCGGGAGTTTGAGAAGGCCGACGAGGAGCTGGAGCACGCCAAGCGAATCCGTAATGCCATGGAAGTAAAATATGAAGAAGAGAAGATAGCGCTTCGATTGCCTAGATCGACGGTCGAAGTGATTGAGCCTGCAAGGGCCCCAGATAAGGATGACTGGGTCAGTCCTGACTTTCTTCTTAATATACTCTTGAGTATCTTTGTGGGACTTGCCTCTGGCGTAGCACTGGCATATTTTATCGAATACTTAGACACTTCAGTTAAGACAATTGAGGATATTGAGCGCGAAATGGGAGTGTCGGTCCTAGGTGTAATCCCTCAGAAGGTTAAAGTGTTTGTTGATGAAAATGCAGATCCTGCGCATTCAGAATCATATCGCGTGTTAAGGACGAATATTCAGTTTTCAAAGAAATTCAATAATGCAAAGACTTTATGTTTTACCAGTGGGAGTGTGGGTGAAGGTAAGTCTTTGACGCTTTTCAATCTTGCATATGTCTATGCCCAGATGGGTGATCGAATCCTGGTCGTTGATGCAGACCTTCACCGTCCGAGACAGCATAAAATCCTTGAAGTCTCTAACAGTCGGGGACTGGCCAATGTTTTGGCCGGAGAAGTAGAGTTGGGGGATGTAATCATCGAGACGAAGGTTCCAAATATGCATTTCCTCCCTAGCGGAAGACTGGCCGCAGGTGTTCATGGGTTACTGGCAAATCGTATGTTCAAGGATGTTGTCAGGATTCTAAGAGATTCATATGATATGGTTTTCTTTGACGTTCCGCCGATTATAGGAGTAAGTGATGCTTCCTTGATAGTCAGAGAAGTCGATGTCAGTATGCTGGTGATTCAACATAGGAAATATCCTAAGTCGGTTTCGAGCCGTGCCAGGGATATGATTGAGAATGCAGGGGGGAATCTGTTGGGTGTAGTGTTGAATAATATTAATATATCGAGGGATTATTCATATTATTATCATCATTACTATGCATATCCACAGCAGGAAGAGGCTGGAAAGCAGATAAAGCATTCCAGTCGTAAATCATAGTTATGAAAATATTCTGTCATATAAGGGTAAAAATCGGTTTGATGTTTTGTTTAATTGTTGCCGGTGTTTTGACAGGATGCCAGAGCAGTTCGGTAAGCGATAAAAGACTGGTTCGTTATAGACCTGAAATTAACGATCGTGGTGGTATTCATTTGCGTCAGAGTGCTGATCGAACAATTTCCGATGTTTTAGGGACTAATGCCATGGTTCGTTCACTGAATCGTGGTGATACAATCATTGTAGAGTTACGGGGTATTCCTATTCCGGAAAAGATCCAGGGGGAAGTGGATGATTCGGGATTTAACCTTCCCTTAATTGGCAGGGTTCGGATAGATGGTAAGACCACTTTTCAGGCCGAGAAATTGATAGAAAAGGCATACATTGATGGCGGATATTATACTAAAATTAACGTGATTATAAGCAAGCAGGCTGATGAGTATTTTGTTACAGGTGAAGTTAATAAGCAGGATAAGTACTTTATGATTGGTGATCGTACCCTTCTGCAGGCAATTACGGCTGCAGGAGGGTATACGGACTTTGCGAAGAAAAACCGTGTAAAGGTGATGAGAGGCCGGGGTAAAGATAAGCAGATACTATTTTTTGACTGCGAAAAAATAGAGTTGGGTAAGGATAAAGATCCGCTTATAAAGCCTGGGGATATCATCGAGGTGCCTCGCCGACTGTTTCTTTAAAGTAGTGGGACAAATATGAATTGTTTCAATGCTTTCATCTTGGTTTTTATAAACATTCTGGCCTTAAATCTATTCGTTATAGATGCGAGAGGGCAAAATGTTTCCAGTAATCTTCTCGAAAGGTCTAGAACGGTTGTTGCCGTGATAGCTGTTTCAGCTACGGAAACAGGAACGATGCGGGATATGGCTGTAATCGCAATTAAGAATGCGTTAGCTGTACAGCTTGATATGGAAGAACTCTATCTCACGGAAATAAAGTCGGGAGATAAGGTCAAACAGACTGCTGCCAGGAAGAGTCTTGACGAAGTTCTTGGGTCAGTTGAAGAAGCTCGTAACATTCTTCAGCAGGTGGCTGATTGTGCAGGAGAGGTTGGGATTGCAGCTGATGCCGTAAAACAGCAGGAACAGAATATAATATCGGCCAAGTCAGAAAAAGAAGCTGAACGTGCATTGAGGAATATGCAGAAAACCTCAGAGGTGGCGGCAAAGTCTGCCAAAAGGGCCAGAGACCTGGCTGAGATTCTTAAGAAAAAGTGGCTTCTGCCATTACTTCCGAAAACACCTGTTGTTGCTCCTGTTGAACCGACCAAGGTCAGATAGTTTTGTAAGGTTTTAGAGTCATCGTCATGATGGGTAGAAAATATATTATATGTCTAGGAACTCTTCTGCTGTTAACTTCAGTTACGGGAATTGTTTATGCTTCCAGGGTTGCTCTTGCGCAGGGAATATACGGATGGGCTAAGTACATGACGCCAGTTGCTGACTATGGTGATGTTCTTGATCTTTCTGAGTTGGCCTTAAGTATTTATTCGGAAAATTACTATGCGTGTATTTTTGCAGCTGAAACTGCGTATTTTTCCAGTTTTAAGTTGCCGGATAAGGATGCGGCGGGAAATATCAGTAAATCCCTGGAATGGTGCGATAGAGGATTGCAAAGTAATTCTTTCAGGATGCAGTTACACCGACTTAAAACTTATTTAATGGCAAGGCATTCTCTTTCTGAAGCTGCCAAGTATTGGGAGAAATGTACTGATTGGCAGTTCTGGGAACCAGCCAATCATGCTTTGCTTGTGGAATTATATGCGCAGACCGGGCAATATGAGAAGGCTGTAGATTCCCTTATGCTTATAAAACAATCTTCATATTATGCAGAAGCAAGTCGAAAGCTCAATGATGCGTGGAAGAAAGAGAAAGATTTTCCTTCTGAATTCAACACTCTGCGGGTTAAGTAGTTTGTGACGCATTGGATCTGTCTTGTGGATCTTGACTTTTCCTGCGGTTTAGGTGCAACACTATAAGTGCTATGATTCCAAAAATTGAGATTTCCATTCCAGCCTTGTCTGCCAAGGTATATCCATAGTAGATGTCCACTTCTTCAGAATCTGGATAAACCAGCATGAAACAGGGGGTAACCATATGAATGCTTTTTGCCCCTTTTACTTTCCAGTTTGGAAAATAAGATATTTTTACGATATGAGGCAGGCCGATTCCATTTGTACGAAATTTAATGCGATTGTCTGATACCGTTTCGTCAGTGATGGAGATATTTCTTGTCAATGGAATGGGTGTGTAGGGCAACTCTCTGATCCCTGAACGTGAATCACGGCAATATTTTAGATAACTTTCTTCGCTTATGACTATCCCTTTAAAATCGTTTGTTTGTTCTATTGTTTTAAAAAGAATAAAAGGCTGCTCGATCAGTCGAAAGGAATAAAGCCATTCCATTCCGGCCTTTTTCCAGTTGTCACTGTCTTTTGAAGTCATGATGACGCCCGTAGGATAGTATTTCGGCGTATATATGTAACTGCCGGTATTGGTAATGAGCTCATAGAGTTGCCAGCCCTGCGCTTCTGAAATAAATCGCCACTCGGCCGATTGGGAAAGTGCTTTCTTTGTCTCAGACCATTTTGCGATGAAATGTTTGACGTTAAATAAATGCAGATGTTTTGTCGCTCTTTCGAAATTAAAAGAAGCAGGGGATACCAGATTTGGAAATCCTGCACAGTTCTTTGATGTTTCGCCTTGTATGTAATAAGAGAACATCGATCCTATTGCAGAATTAACCAGCCCACCTTCCAGTATAGGTTTCCCGATTAAATGAGGGATGCTCTCAAAGATACGGCTCGATCCGAAAGAATTGTTGTGTTCATGCAGGTCATTGGCCAGTCTGCCTGTTGTGCCTTTAAGAGGTTCGATTAGTTTCCGGAGGACAGGCCATCGAGGTTTAGCCTCTGCACCTTCGTAGTTCCATCGAGTCCAGGAACGGATATTGTTTGTTTCGGTCATTCCGAATAACAAAATAAAAAGCAGAAATGATGTCACGGCCAGTCCCTTATAACGAAATCCTGCAAGAATAGCACCAGTACCGGTTGCGCATAATGCCAGTATACTGAAGAAGATAAACGGCCAAAGTCGTACATTAACAAAAACCTGGGCAATATGATCGTAGCCAAAGTGGAAGAGCAGGATGGAACAGGCAAACATCCATCCAAAGACCAATATTGTATATACGCGTCGAGTGATTCCTTCGATCAGGGCTATTGCGGCAAGAATGCAGACAGGCAGGAGGAGTCCTGTGGGGACAGTGCTGAGGAGCTGGATGTTCCAGTTAGTTCCAAATTCAAGCGAATATTCTTTTTTTAATACAAGAGGGATGAGCCACCAAGCCATAAGAATGAAAGCCAGAAGCGCTTCGCGTGATATAACAAGGATTGCCTGCCAGAACCCCGCTTTTGGCTTCAAAAATGGCAGGATTGCTACGCAAAGGATACCAATAACAGATGTAAAGAAGTGTGATGCAAGGAGGAGGACCAGAAGGACCACAGTCCTGATCCGGAACTTGCCATCATTCGAGTCGCGCCACGAAGATGCTATAAATATCAGCATGATGGGAAAGCTGATGCTGTTGGAGATCATTCCTGCAAAAGTACTGTATATGTTTACGCCCCACATGGTGTGGGCATTTGTAAAAAGTAACGGCATGGATGCCGTTGCGAGAAGAATAGGCGTAGGAGGGGGGAATCGCAGGAGACGACCTGAGAGATAGGCGCAAATCGGAAGGGCAACTATGCCAATAATACTTATGATTTTAAACGCAATGTTGAATGGGATTATCGTGCTTAGCAGTGCGATAACTATATAAGGCAGGGGGAAGTAGTATTGGAACATCGGGAATCCGCACCACCACCCATTTGCCCATGATACAATCCTTCCGTGGTGAAATAATTGATCTTTGAGGTGGCTTGCGAGATAGTTATGAGCTGTGGTGTCACCGCCAGTGATGGTGGTGTTCATAAAAACATATTTAAGTGGAATATGGTATAGAATAAAACCCGCTAAAACTGTTGCTACAATAACCACACAAATTGAATCAAATATATGTTCATTTCTAGGTTTTAGTTCAGGTTGCTGCGTTATTGATTTATGCCACAATTGGATGCAGATGGATGTAATCGCCATTATGCAGGCAAGAACGATCCAGAAAGGCCTGTAATTTTGAAGCAACGGTATAGTGGCAGAGTTGATCGAAATACGTCCATGTGTCACTGAACTGTAATGAAAACCATCCTTTAGGCAGTCTGCGATGACAACAATAGGATAGCAACTTCCTGTCAGCGCACTGACGTTTGCGATCTCAATCGGGACAATATTTGTGATGTAGGGTTGGAGTATGATATTTGTCGGCGGGAGGGAGGCTGACAATTCATCTGGTGAGATCAGTCTGATGGATGTTTCGATGGCGTTTGAGGTGTTTGCGGAAAGGCTCAATAGCATTCTGCCTTTTTCTATTATATCAGGAGAAGTAAGTGAGGCACTAACCGGATTAATCTTATTTGTCTCGCCCGTGATCAGGGGTGCTGATGTAATAGCAGTTGATGGATATCCATTACTGTCCTCGTAGTGGAGTTTTATGCCAATATTAAATATGCCCGGGGTATCTGGTAGGGGATCAATATTTATGGTAAAAATGTGTGTCCCGTTAGTTTCAACCAATTCTTTTATATCACTGAAAAATACATTGGTTCCAAGAAAGGCCTCCATTTGCAGATTCTGTGCCTGTTCGTTGCCTTTATTTGTAACATGGGCGGTAACCGTGGCGTGTCCTTTTGAGAAATATGAGGATGTGTTTACCTCCAGGGAAATAAATCCGCCAAGCGAAATCACTGGAGTAGCCAGTATTATCAGGGTTGCTGCCAGTAAAAACTTTTGTTTCATCAGGATTCTCATCATATGGTTTGTATCCTACTTAATGCAATTGCTTATATAAAGTGTTTGTATCCCGGGGTAAATGTTAATAGTTTTTGTGTTCTCCAATGTAGGGATGGTTTGAACTTATGATATTTGGATAAATATGCATATTCACGCAACACATGGATTAGTAGATATAATTGTTGATGCATTAATGATTACCGGATTTGTATTTGTGGTAATGCTTATTGTCGAGTATTTCAATGTTCTGACAAGAGGGACTTTCGAGAGAAGTTTGCGAGGGCCTGGCTGGAGGCAGTATTTTGTCGGTGTATTACTTGGTGCTGTACCTGGTTGCCTTGGCGGGTTTGCGGTTGCCAGTATGTATTCACACGGCGTTTTGTCTGTCGGAGCCGTTGTTGCAGCAATGATAGCGACAACTGGCGATGAATCGTTTGTCATGCTTGCAATGTTTCCAGTAAAGGCGTTATTGCTGTCTGTCTTTCTCATGTTGTTGGGGATAGCCTCTGGTTGGTTGTCGGACCGGTTGGCTGGAAAATACGGCATGATCCATCCTGCCTGCGATCAGAAATTCGAAGTTCATGATAAATCGTTAGAATGCTTTGCCCGGGGGAATATAGTAAATCAGTGGAGGAAATGTACTCCGGTACGCGGAATTCTGGCCGTGACGTTGGCGATATTTGTTTTTGGGGTAATAGCCGGGGAGTGGGAGACGGAGGAGTGGGACTGGATAAGAATGACTCTTTTAGTGCTTGGTGCGATAGCGTTCTTTATTGTTAGTACTGTGTCTGATCATTTTTTACAGGTTCATCTGTGGGAACATGTGGCAAGAAAGCATGTTCCTAAAATATTTGCATGGACAATGGCTGCGCTAATACTGATTTATTTCGTGATTGGTCCAATGGAAGGCGATCGGTTCATTCATGGTGAGTCAGGGGCGGAGGCGAAATGGTTTGTACTTCTTCTGGCCTGCGTGGTGGGGCTGATTCCTGAGTCAGGTCCGCATCTCGTATTTGTTCTTGCGTACGCGCACGGCGCTGTTCCGCTTGGTGTCTTGGTGGCAAACTCAATAGTTCAGGATGGTCATGCAATGTTGCCAATATTGGCTGATTCACGACGTATGTTTCTTATCATCAAGATTATTAAGTTTGTACTGGGCCTAGTTGTGGGGGGCATTGTATTGCTGATCGCTGTTTAAGTATTCCTTTTAAGTGAAGTCAATGCGGAAGCTGTGAACGTCTTGTTTAAGCGAGCTTGTAATCTTGCCTTCGCTCTTATGAAGGACTTTCTGCATCGCCTTGTTTTCTCTCAATACTTCTGCGGTGAATCCGCTGATACCATTCCTTCTGGCTATGGTGGAAAGGTGTTTGAGTAGGAAAGTTCCTATTCCATTGTTTTGCCAGTCGTCACGGACAACAAAGGCTACTTCGGCCACATTTGTCTTCTCGTCAAGGTAGTAACGCCCGATGGCTATAATATCGTCTCCATGTGCCTCGGGAAGTGTAGCGACTATTGCAACGTCACTGCGATGATTGATGTAAACAAAGTTCTGGACCTCTTTACGGGGTATACGCTTCATTCTGGACATGAAACGATAATAAATTGTTTCCTGTGAGAGGGCATAGAAGAGTTCACGCATGAGAGGTTCGTCTGTAGGACGTATGGATCGGAAATTGATCATCGTGCCATCGTGTGTGATGTGCTTGGTCTGGAATTCCTTTGGCCCCACGACCATGTTCTTGCCGATTTCGGCCAGATCCTGCGGGATATATTTAGCCTCAATGGCCTCCTTGACTAGTTGAGCCCTGTAATCCGGGTGAGCAATCGATATCAATGCGATTGCCCGTTCGTGAACACTTTTCCCGTGCAGATATGCAACGCCGTATTCAGTAACAACGTAGTGCACGTCTCCTCTTGTGGTGACCACTCCTGCGCCAGGACTGAGTCTTGTCACAATTCGTGATATCTTTCCCTTCGATGCTGTTGCCGGCAGTGCGATAATTGCTTTGCCGCCCTTGGATCTTGCGGCGCCGCGATTGAAATCGACCTGGCCGCCTATTCCAGAGTAGAATTTTGTGCCGAGAGAGTCTGCGCAAACCTGGCCAGTAAGATCAATTTCCAATGCTACGTTGATTGCCACCTGCTTGTTCTGCCTGCTTATGATAAATGAGTCATTCACATATTCTGTAGGGTGGAAGGAGAAAATGGGGTTATTATCGACATAGTCATAAAGTTTCTTTGTTCCCATGCAGAAACTGGCCACTATTTTTCCGCGGTCCAGAGTTTTGCGGAGACCTGTTATAACATTTGTCTCAATCAGGTCAATGATGCGGTCCGTGAACATTTCTGTATGAATGCCAAGGTCCTTTTTGTCTTTTAAATGATCGAGGACGGCCTGAGGAATTCTACCGATACCCATTTCTACTGTTGCATGATCTTCAACAAGAGCTGCCACGTATTCGCCTATTTTTCTGGTGGCGGCATCTGGCTCTGGTGGTTTCATCTCGAGCAACGGCGCATCGACAGGCACGAGGATATCAAGATCCTGGACATGGATAAAGCTGTCGCCAAGAGTTCTTGGCATTCTTGGGTTTACCTGTGCAATTACAAGGCTGGCATTCTCGGCTGCGCTCTTAACTATATCAACAGAAATTCCGAAACTGCACATTCCCCGCTCGTCGGGCGGGGTTACCTGAATCAATGCGGCATCCAGCGGAAGTTGTCCTGATGCGAAGAGCTTTGGAATATCGGAGAGGAAAATAGGTGTATAATCGCCTACACCTTCCTGGATAATGCCTCTCACGTTTTCTGCAATAAAGAAACTGTTTACACGGAAACACTGCGCTAAATCCTTGTGCGCGTAAGGAGCGTCCCCCATGGTCAGCAAGTGAACGATTTCAGTATCTGCAAGTTCCCTGCTTCTGGCTGTAAGGGCTTTTACCAGTTCCAATGGCTCTCCGCATCCGGTACCAATGAAAACGCGGTTACCGGGTTTGATCCGTGCGGCTGCTTCATCAGGAGTAGCGATAAGGTCGCTGTATTTCTTCTGCCACTGAGGGTCCCAAGTTGTTTTCTTTTCTTTCTTCATTCTGGCTAGTCTTTCTTTACAAGTGTAATACGGGCGTCTGCCGCAATCGATTCCGATCCGACTTCGCCTACCATAAACGGGTTGATGTCCATTTCCACTATTTCCGGAAAATCGGTTACAAGCTGACTGATTCGCTGAAGGCTCTCGGCAATGGCTTGAATGTCTACGCTTGCCTGTCCGCGCACACCTTTTAACAGGGCGTAAGACTTTGTTCCTTGCAGCATCTGTATTGCTTCATCCGCGGTAATGGGGGCTATATGGAATGTTACGTCCTTCATTACTTCGACAAAGATTCCACCGAGACCGAACATGAGCATCGGTCCAAACTGCCGGTCTCGTGTCATGCCTAGGATGACTTCCCTGCCACGTTTGCACATTTTTTCAATGTAAACGCCATCAAGTCGTGCTTCTGGCATTTTATCCCTTATGCGGAGCATCATTAGATCGAAAGCATCGCGTACAGCTTCGGCAGACAACAGGTTTAGTTTTACGCCTCCGATATCTGATTTATGGATGATGTCGGGGGAGACGATCTTCATTGCTACAGGGTAACCTATTCTGTCTGCCACTTCGATTGCCACCTCGACATTGTTTGCGACTTCGCCGGGTGGAACATTGAAATCATATGCTCTGAGAATTTCCTTGGCATAGGCTTCGCCGACCTGGAATGACTTCGTTCGGATATGTCGCCGGATTATGCGTTCAGCGCGTCTGCGATTGACCGGGAAACGTGTTACCACTCTTGTTGGTCTTTTCAGCCAAGATGCGTAGGTGCACATGGCCCTAAGGGCTGCCACTGCACGTTCCGGGGATGTATAATCTGGCAGGTTGTGGGCCACCAGTTCTGCCCGGCCCGGCATCACATCCTCGCCGCCCATGAAGGATGCAAGAATTGGTTTTTCATGGTTGGCGCATTTTGCAATAGCCCTAGCAGTTTCTGCGGGTTTTGTCATGGCCTGTGGTGTCATGATAACTATGATTGCATCTACAGATTCATCTGCCTGTGCTGCTTCAACGGCCATTACATATCTGTCGGGGTCGGCATCACCCAGCACGTCAATAGGGTTGGCAACGCTTGCAGCTGCTGGCAATTTTTCCCTGAGTGCCGTTGCCGTACCTCCTCCGAGGCTTGTGACTTTAAGTCCTGCGATTTCTGCAGCATCAGCCGCCATGATCCCCGGGCCTCCTGCATTTGTGATGATGGCAACTCTCTCTCCCTTGGGAAGTGGTTGCATCGCAAAAGCCGTGGCATAATCAAACATTGCCTCGAAAGTTTCTGCCCTGATCACGCCTGAACGTGTGAAAGCCGCGCCGTATGCAATATCTGCACCGGCAAGGCTCCCTGTATGTGATGAAGCTGCCTTCACTCCGGCCTGGGTGGTTCCAGCTTTAAAAATTACGACAGGTTTCTTTGTGGCAGCAGCTTCTGCTGCCTTAATGAACTGGTCTCCTGAAACAATACTTTCAAGATAGCCAACAATGACTTTGGTCTCCGAATCATCCGCAAAGGCGTTAAGGAATTCGGTTTCGCACAGGTCAGCCTTGTTTCCCATGCTGATTAATTTTGCCAATCCGAGATGTCTGCCTGCCGCCCAGTCAAGTATGGCCGTGCACAAGGCGCCTGACTGGGAAATAACAGATATTCCCCCTGTCATGGGCATATGCTTGGCAAAAGATGCGTTCATTTTATGGTGAGTGTTGAGGAGTCCGAGACAATTGGGACCGAGAAGATTCACCCCCTTGGACTTGCAAATCTGTGCGATTTCGATCTCCAAGGCTTTTCCTTCTTCTCCGACTTCTTTGAATCCGGCAGTTATTACAATAATTGCCTTTGCTCCGGCCTGTATGGAGTCTTCTATCGCCGGCTTCACAACAGGGGTGGGAACTGCAATTATGGATAAATCAATCCCGTTGGGAATTGATTTCAGGTCAGGATAACATTTAAGCCCGAGTATGGAATCGGAGGAAGGATTTACCGGTGCTATTTTTCCTTCGAATTTCCCATTAATCAGATTAGCGACTATTTCGTGTCCAACTTTTCCTGGTGCCCGCGATGCGCCTACTATAGCTACTGTGTTTGGATATAATAGATTCTTCAACATGAATAAATTCCCTTGTTCAATACTTTAAAGCCTTCAAGCCACAATCAAAAATCATACCCAACTTGTTTACGACCGAACGGGTAATTTTATACCGTCTGGCGGTTGGATTATTGTTTTCCGCAATGAGAAAAATTACTGTGGCATATTGCGTCTAAGTGCCTCTAAAAGCAATATAAATTGTGAAAATTTTAACGCGAATTCCTGAAATATTATAGCATAAAGTCGCGCTTTTAACTGGAAATGAATCTTCTGGCGCTTGAAATATTTTGTCTATATTCTGATTATCGTCACAGTGCTGGTGGAAGTGTCTTTGACTGGTATATTTGAGATGTTAAAAAGGTGGCTGGATGGTTGACGAGAAACAGACAAGTCGTTTGCAGATGTTGGTGCTCTTGATTTGTTTTTTTGTTTCAGGTATTGCCGGCCTGATTTATGAAGTGCTTTGGGAAAAGTATCTGGCATTGTATGTGGGGAGTACAGGCCTCGCACAGATAATCGTTCTTGCTACTTTCATGGGTGGGCTTGCCTTAGGCAGTCATTTTCTCGGTCGTTTTGCTGATCATGCCCGTAACTCAATACGGTTCTACGCAATGCTCGAATTTGGAATAGGAGCGTATGCGTTACTTTTTGATCATATTTTTTTCATCAACCGTGACTTGTTCCTGTGGATGGTTAAAATGACCGGGCTCACATCTTCGGGGTTGTTAATTGCCAAGGTGGTTGCCTCTTCTGCCTCCATTCTCCTCCCGGCGTTTCTCATGGGTGGAACTCTGCCGGCCATGGCGAAATGTCTGATCCACGATTCAGCCTCTGTCGGGCCACGTATATCGCGACTTTATTTTCTGAATAGTCTTGGTGCGGTCTTTGGATGTCTTCTGGCCGGTTTTCTCCTGATCCGCGTATGTGGCCTGCAATTTGCGATGGTGATAGGCAGCCTGATGAACATCGTGGCGGGAATTGCTGCCCTCGCAGTTCTGGCAAATGTAAGCCATGAAAATGTAAAGGATCTTGATGACAGGGAAAACGAGCCTTCAGAGTTGATAAATTCAGGAAAATGGGCTGCGAGTGTAGTGCTTGTCTGTGCGGGACTTTCTGGTGCCGTTTCCATGATGTATGAAGTGGCGTGGATAAGGTTGTTGACTCTGGTCCTGGGCGCATCGACGTATTCATTTTCCCTGATGCTGGCAACATTTATTTTCGGCTTGAGTATTGGAGGCCTGCTGCTTTCTTTGCGCAGGAAGACATCGGGTTACGCGGTTGTTTTTGGGGTTACTGAGATTCTTGTTGGCGTAGCGGTTTTGATTACCTTGCCGCTGTATGTCAGGTTACCTTATATTTTCAATCAGATCGCGTGTTCGTTCTCGAGGGAGGCGGCCACGTTCGGTCTCTATGAGTTCTGTAAGTTCTTTTTGTGCGCAATAGTGATGCTCGTTCCAACTATATTGCAGGGTATGACGCTTCCGGCAGCCACGAAGGTCCTGACCAGTGAGGTGCGTTCACTTGGAAAGAGTGTAGGGATTGTGTTTGCCGTAAATACAGTGGGTACGCTTGCAGGTGTAATTCTTGCTGGTTTTGTGTGGCTGCCTTTCATGGGAATTAAAGGAACCATTGAAACAGCAATAGTGCTTAATGGAGTCATTGGAATTGCAGTGCTGGTCGTAGTCAAAGGGGCCGGATTAAGACGACCTGTTGTTATCATGTCTTTAGTCTGCATGATTGTTGCGTGGATATGGTATGGCCTCAACTTAGGTGGGTGGGACCGCGATGTTCTGTCTTACGGGACTTACCGATCACGACAGCGATTGTCGAGTTATTCCGAGTTGGCGGATATAGTTAAAGGCAGGAAAACCCTGTTTTACAGAGACGGTGTTGATGCCACGGTTGCTGTTCAGGATATCACAACACCGTTCTTGCAGCGTATCTTAGTCATCAACGGTAAGGTTGATGCTACGACTTCAGGGGACATGCCAACCCAGAAGATGGTGGCACACCTGCCTATGCTGTGTCGGAAAGGTGCCGAGGATGTTCTTGTTGTCGGCGTCGGCAGTGGCGCAACGATAGGCGGGGTTTTAGCATATGATGTCAAGCATGTTGATGTTGTGGAACTTTCCCGTGATGTCATAGAGGCTAGCCGGCTTTTTGATTCAATCAACGGGCGGTACTGGGAAGACCCTCGTGTCAATGTCGTATGGGAGGACGCAAAGACCTATCTCCAGGTCAGCGACAGGAAGTACGATGTTATTATCAGTGAGCCTACAAACCCATGGATTGTTGGTGTTGCTGGGGTTTTTTCCAGAGAATACTTTGAGATCTGTCGCGATCATCTTCGCCCTGGTGGCATGTTTGTTCAATGGATTCAGGGGTATGAACTGGAGGATTCAACGTTCTTCATGATGCTGGAAACTTTTTCGGGAATTTTCCCATACTACACAATGTGGAATCCTACTCGTTCCGATACGGTTCTTGTAGGGGCAATAGAACCCTATGGGCCTGACTTGAAAAACATGAAAGACATTGCTTCCAGATCTCCCGTGCGAGCTGACTTAAAGATTGTCGGGATTGAATCCATTCTGCCGATTTTGGGGATGCAGATGCGTGATAATGCTGATCGATATTCGCACGTGGCGTGGACTGGTGCCATCCATTCGGATTTCTTTCCGGTTCTGGAGTATGCTGCCGCCAGAGGGTTTTTTGTCGGGTCTCAGGCCGAAGGAGTCAAAAGACTGGATTTGAGATCCCAGTCCCCTGTGAATGCGGGAATATGGCTCCAGAAATACCTGAAGGAATATTCTCCTTCGAGCTCTGAATTGAAAAACTGTTACGCTCTTTCTATAACAGACCGCGGATTAAATAGCAGGCAGGCTTTGTGCTGGGCGAGTTTGTGGTTTAGATTGTATCCTGATGATCATGAGGCCAGGATCGCTGTCACGGAACAAATCAATACAAGTCATGACACTGTTCTCCATAACATTGGGAGGCCTTCTGTTGGTAAAAAGAGTTATGTGGATCAGAAATTATGGTGCAAATTCGCTTTCGAGGATTACGTTACAAAGCGCAATTGCCTGGATCCGGCTGCTGCTGCGGATGTTATCGATGATTTCAGGATTGTTTCAGAATCGGTGGAGGGCCGGAAGGATGCCGATATTTTGCGATGGTGTGGTGAGATAATGTATGATTTGGGACGATATGATGATGCTGTAAAATACCTGGAGCCGTCGGCAAGAATTATTGCCGGTCTGCCTGGTCGCAGGGGGGAATTTGATGATGTGGCCACGCTTCTCATAAGGGCTTTGCTTGCAAAAGGGGATGCGGCAAGAGCCCATGAATTGTTTGTTGAGTTATTCAGGTCGGTTAAATCTAATCTCAAAGTGACACTGATAGGTGCCGAAATTGATGCGGCGATTGCATTAAGGGTCGTAAAATAGAAAGATCAATAGAAAAAAAGAGCTGACATAGATCAGCTCTTTTTCTGTCCCTGTTATTGGAAGATATCTCTATTAGTTCGACTTTCTGCCGCCTACACCTTTTGTCGAGCTGGTTACGACTTTGGCTTTTTCGCTTGGTCGGAGTGCACGGACTGCCTTGCCGGCTAGCCACATCTCTGAGTTACCCATGGCAGAAAGCTCTTTGTCGAGCATCTGCTGATAATTCTTTTTACCACATGCCGATATAACTCTGGCAGTTTCCTTGCCACATTTTACCGATTTGTAAAGTTTCTCAAATACTGGCAGAACAGCTGCCCTGAATTTGGGGTTCCAATCTAGGGCGCCTCGTTGTGCTGTGGCGGAACAATTAGAAAACATCCAGTCCATTCCATTTTCGTCAACAAGACGAATCAGGCTCTGGGTAAGTTCCTCTGATGTCTCGTTAAAGGCCTCGCTGGGTGTATGGCCATACTTCCTTAAAGTATCGTACTGGGCTTGCATTACCCCGGCCAGTGCTCCCATGAGGATCCCTCGCTCACCTGTAAGATCGCTGTAGACTTCATGCTGGAATGTTGTAGGGAAGAGATATCCAGAGCCAATTCCGATACCGACAGCTATGCACCTTTCTTCGGCGCGTCCTGTAGCATCCTGGAATACAGCGTAGCTGGAATTGATTCCAGCACCGGAGAGGAAGTTGCGGCGGACTGATGTTCCTGATCCCTTGGGTGCAACCATGATCACGTCAACATTCTTGGGAGGGATTACACCCGTCTGGTCCTTGTAAACAATCGAGAAACCATGAGAGAAGTAGAGTGCTGCGCCGGGTTTGAGGTTTTTCTTTACCATCGGCCAGATGATCCTCTGGGCTGCATCACTGGTGAGAATCTGTATAATCGTACCTCTGCGAACAGCTTCTTCAATATCAAAAAGGGTTTTGCCTGGAACCCATCCGTCCCTGACCGCGCGATCCCAGTCTCTCTTGAAAGACTTAGCCTGACCAATTATGACGTTGAAACCATTGTCCCTGAGATTGAGTGATTGGGCAGGCCCCTGAACCCCGTAACCGATAATGGCAATGACTTCGTTCTTGAGGACCTTGCGGGCCTTGCTCATGGGGAATTCTTTCCTCATGACAACCTTTTCCTTTGTACCGCCGAAATTAATGATAGCCATGTATTCTTTCTCCTTATTTTTATACTCAAAACGACAAAGGCACAAATAGTAGACAGTTTTTAAATGTGGTCAACGTTTTTATTGGCTTACTGAAGAAAAGGACGTTATTCTCAATTCTTATCTTATATAAAACAGTTTAAAAATGAGTGAAAGATTGGAAAAAATCAAAGCCTTAAGCCTGCTTTCAGGCGGTTTGGATAGCCAGCTTGCCGTATGTGTTTTACGGGAGCAGGGAATTCACGTAGAGGGACTTACTTTTGAGAGCCCGTTCTTTAGTTCTGTTAATGCACGGAATGCCGCAGAAAGTCTGGGCATTCCTCTGCGTGTCGTCGATTTCACAAATGAAATCATCGAATTACTGAAAAACAACAAACATGGCTTTGGCGCTGGAATGAATCCGTGCATTGATTGTCATGCGGTAATGATCAAAAAAGCAGGGATGATAATGGGACAAATGGGTTTTCATTTCCTGAGTACGGGCGAGGTTTTGAACCAGAGGCCGATGTCGCAGAACAGGCAGAGCCTGAATGTCGTTATGGATGAATCTGGCTGCGGAGAGTTTCTTGTCCGTCCCCTGAGTGCGAGGCTGCTGGCAGAAACTGAGCCGGAAAAGAGAGGGTGGGTTGATCGTTCAAGACTTTTAGCTATAGAGGGTCGTAACCGGAAGGCACAGTATAAGCTGGCCAGACATTTTGGTCTTACGAATATTCCTCAGCCTGCAGGTGGCTGTAAGCTTACGGAGCCAAATTTCTGTAAACGTCTGATGGATTTAGCCCGACATGAAGGTTTGGATTTAAGGATTATTAGACTCTTACTCCTGGGACGGCATTTTCGGCTTGGCAGTAAAATAAGAGTGGTTGTCGGAAGGGATGAATCCGAAAATGGCCTTCTGGAGGAAACTGCAGAGCTGATGGGGTTTATTATTCAACCTGAAATAGTTCCTGGTCCATCCTGTCTGGTTTCGTCCGAGGCGGATGAGAAGCAGACGCTAGTTGCTGCTGCAATATGTGCCCGGTACTGCGACTTGGAAGGTGAAATACCGGTCAGCGTTAAGATTGTTTCCGCTTCTGGAACAAGAACCATCAACGTGCTTCCGGAGACGCGGGCCGAAATTGAACGTATGAGGATTTAGGTCTTCTGTCCAGTGCGTTGTCTATTTCTTGAATACCTGCATCAGGAACCATCCCATTGCAGCTGCAACTAGGATAAAGCCTATAACAGCCAGACCAATAAGTAACGGTCTGTTGTCACGCTTGGTTTGGAACGCAGGGGAAGGAGAAGAACTGCCTGCTATATTTCTGGCAACATTACGTGAAGGGGCGATAATAACAGTTGGGGTGGTATTGGCCCTTGTGAGGGGTTCTGGTTCGGGATCTATTTCTATATCGTTACCATCAATTGTGAGCTCTATTGCTCCAAGCATTATGATATCGCCGGGTTTAAGGCGTACCTCGACGATGTTCCTGCCGTTTAGCCTGGTTCCATTGGTTGAGTTGAGATCCTTGAGCGTATACTTGTTTCCGTCTTTCTTCACAAGGCAGTGTTTGCCGGAAATAGCTGGATCATCTAACGAAAGCGAGTTCTGGTCTGACCGACCTATGGACACTTCATCCTGGTCAAGTTCAACCTTCTGCCCTTCCATCTCTCCTGAGGTAATCGTCAGAAAAGCCATAAAGTAGTTTCTCCAAAATTGACTTCGCAAATTATTTGCATAAAATAGTGAAGCTGTCAACGATGTCATGAGTGGAATTGCAAGTTTTATGCGGGATGTTATAAACGAGGTATTCTTTTATAATAGAAGATTGGGTGGGGGCGAATTATAGTGTTTTATGAAACTTTATGCCGCGATTACGTCCGGCGTTAATATGTAGGGAGTGTCAGGATGAATTCTCATGAAATTCTGAAGCAGTCCATAGACAAGGTTGGTGTAAAAGCGGTTGCCGCTTCCATGAATCTTTCGCCAGCTATGGTTTATAAATGGTGCGAACCGAAAGAGTCGCCGGATGATGGGGGCGCTTTGAATCCTCTGGACCGGCTTGTTCAGTTGTATGATGTCACGCATGATGTCGCACCTGCGGAGTGGCTTTGTCAGAAGACGAACGGCTTCCGTGTAGATAATCCCAGGAAGGGAGGCCAGAAGAGGAAAATCATGCTTGATTCTACGCAGACAATAGTGAAGGAATTTTCGCATCTGCTTCAGGCGGTTTCGGAAAGTTATTCGAATGATAATAAGATTGATTTCGAGGAGGCCAAGCGGATACGTAAGGAATGGGAGGCTTTAAAAGTTGTGGCAGAGTCATTCGTGATCTCCTGTGAAGAAGGTCTGGAAGGGTAACCATGGTGTAATTTGCTTTGCGATGGTGTTGGCATTTGCTAACATTCAATGAGAAAAATGCAAGCGTACTGCAGGATCAAGAAGAAGAGGAGGATGGCAATATGATGGCTGGTATAGTTGTTCTTATTATAGTCGTGGCGCTGATATTTTTTGTAATAGGTATTTACAATACGCTGGTCACGTTTAGAAATAGATACAAGAATGCATTTGCCCAGATAGACGTTCAGCTCAAACGGCGTTATGATCTTATCCCAAACCTTGTAGAGACTTCTAAGGCCTATATGTCGCATGAACGTGGTACGCTTGAAGCTGTGATACAGGCGAGAAACCAGGCTTCTGCTGCCAGTGTCAAAGCTGCTGCAAACCCGGGTGACCCGGGCGCTATGACCGCACTGCTTGGTGCAGAATCAGTGTTGACCGGCACTATTGGGAAACTGTTTGCTTTGGCGGAGGCGTACCCGGATTTGAAGGCGAACCAGACGATGGCGCAGCTCATGGAGGAGTTGACCTCTACGGAAAACAAGATTTCGTTTGCACGACAGGCGTATAATGATTCTGTAATGTCGTACAATACAAAGAGGGAAACCTTCCCGAATGTACTGGTAGCTGGTCCGTTTGGATTTACCGAAGCGGCTTTATTTGAAATCAAGGTCGAAGCGGAGCGTGAAGCTCCTAAAGTCTCGTTTAAATAAAAAGACATATTTTGCGAGGTTGGCCTTGGCGGTAGCGAACACCATGGATTTTTTCAAGAGTCAGGACATAGCGAGGAGAAAGACTTCTATCCTTGTTTTGTATTATTGCCTGGCCGTGGTAATGATCATCCTGGCTGTTTATGCAGCAGCCATGATGCTCTTTCAGGGGGCGATGGTTAAGTCCGGAAGCGAGATGGCTTTAAAAACCCTTTGGAATCCGGAGTTATTTATCTGGATTACCGGTGTTACATCGGCCATCGTTCTGATAGGATCTATCTTCAAGATCAGCCAACTTTCATCCGGTGGAGCGGTAGTGGCGGAAATGCTTGGTGGTCTCGAAATTGAAACGAATACGCGTGATTTGAATCAACGCAAGATTCTGAACATTGTGGAGGAAATGGCAATCGCGTCAGGACTTCCTGTTCCGCGTGTTTTTCTCCTTGATGACGAGGATGGTATTAATGCCTTTGCAGCTGGATTCTCTCCTAGCGATGCCGTGATTGGCGTTACGCGTGGATGTATTAACCAGTTAAACCGCGATGAACTTCAAGGTGTTATTGCACATGAATTCAGCCATATCTTGAATGGTGATATGAAGCTGAATATCCGTTTGATGGGTGTTCTGAACGGTATTCTTGTGATAGGTCTCATAGGCTTCTGGATATTCAGGAGCACTTCCAGGTCGAGATCGAAAAAAGGGAATGCATTGCCCATAATACTGTTTGGGGTAGTTGTCTGGGCGATAGGTTATATTGGAGTTTTTTTTGGAAAGCTCATAAAAAGTGCTGTTTCGAGGCAGAGGGAATATCTTGCCGATGCATCAGCTGTTCAGTTTACGAGGAATCCAGGGGGTATAGCAGGTGCCCTCAAGAAAATCGGCGGTTTTGCCGGTGGATCCAGGTTGGCTACTGAACACGCTGAGGAAGCGAGTCACTTCTTCTTCAGTAACGGGCTTGCTGGGTCGTTTATCAACCTTATGGCCACCCATCCTCCGATCGAAGATAGAATCAGCCGCCTGGATCCTTTCTTTGAGATGGAGCGGGCCGGACAGCTTGGTGTATCGGAGATTGCCCCGCCTCAATTGTCCGAAGAGCGTGTTGCTGGGGTGTCCAGTTTTGCTGTTAACCCTGACAGGGTTATAGCAAGTGTTGGTGTTCCAACTTCGAGCCATGTAAAATATGCAGCTGGCCTGATATCAAAGATGCCCTCAGAAGTGGTAGAGGCCGTTCATGAGCCACACAGTGCCGGCGCGGTCATTTATGCTCTACTTTTGGACAAGAAAGTGGAACTGCGACAGCAACAGTTGAAATATCTATCCGGCAATGTTGACGCAGATGTGAGTGATCATATTCTTCGACTGATTCCGGTGGTTGATGAGATTGGGAATGTTTCAAAGCTTCCTCTTGTTGATATGGCTATACCTGCCTTGAAGAAGATGACAAACAGTCAATATTCAGACTTTCGCACGCATGTGGATGCCCTCGTTGCAGCCGATAAAGAAATTGATTTGTTTGAATATACACTTCAGCGTATCATTATGTGTCATCTTGAATCGGCTTATGGGCGGATAAAGCCCCAGGTAATTCGTTATCAGGATATAAAATCAGTTTTGCCAGTTTGCGGCAAATTGCTTTCATGCCTCGCATACTGGGGCGCTGATGATGAAGAAACAGCAAAAAGGGCTTTTGATTCTGGAGCTGGCAGGTTGGGGGACAACCGTGGAACTCTTGTCCTAAGCCATCTAGATCAATGTGGCATGCCTATGTTGGATGAGGCGCTTAGCCAGGCGGCAGATTCTGCTCCGATGGTGAAGAAGCGGGTATTGGATGCATGCGTGGCGTGTATTGCTGCGGATGGTACAGTGACTCATGAAGAATCTGAGTTGATACGAGCCATAGCCGATTCCATGGGTTGTCCCATTCCGCCATTTCTGCCAGGTAAATTGAATTGATTTGGCTGTCCGTTTCTTGAAGTATGAAGCGGGGGTTGGTTCGAGTTGACGGTTCTCGGTTTATAGGATGTAATTATTTAGGCGATATATATTAAAGTCGGGAGGGTTGTTCTATGGATTGCAGGCTCGTTAATATTACGTCAGGTATGTCCGAGATGTATCCGCTACATGAAGGTGTCACGACTATTGGACGAGAAAGCGATAATAAAATTCAAGTTCTCAGGGCCAACATTTCACGTCATCACGCCAAAATCACAAATATGCCCAGCGTCTGCCAGGTTGAGGATCTCGACAGTATAAATGGAACATTTGTCGATGGTGAAAGAATCAAATCTATGGTTCTAAAGCACGGCAATGAGGTAAGATTTGGTGATGAAGTCTTTCGATTTGAGGCGCAAGGTTCTGTGGGTTCCGATGACGTAATGTTTATGCAGAGGGACTACTCTGTAAGGGCTCAGATGGATACCGTGAGGATTCAGCAGAAAGCGCCGGAAACAAAGATAATGGCGCCAGTTTCAAAGCTGTCACCACTGCGCCCGAAGAAAAAGGATTAAGCCAATGGCATTAATACGACTCGGAATCAGCAGGTGCCTGCTGGGTGAACGTGTGCGTTACGATGGGCAACACAAGCATGACCGCTTTCTTACCGATACATTAGGCCGTTATGTTGAATATCTAGGTGTGTGCCCGGAAGTTGAATGCGGGTTGCCGGTGCCCAGAGAGTCAATGAGGCTGGTTGGTTCCGTCGATTCGCCAAGGTTAATGACGAGGGCAACCAAAAGGGATCTAACAGATCAGATGTTGAAATGGGTTGCCGCGAGATTGGCTTCTATTGAAAAAGAGAACCTTTGTGGTTTTATTTTTAAATCGAAATCACCGAGCAGCGGGATGGAACGTGTCAAGGTTTA
>Ga0156394_1213_pt2 | contig 29019 bp, 28 predicted proteins | sample RifOxyA3_FD_108038 | JGI IMG/M metagenome (GOLD analysis project Ga0156394, IMG submission 108038) | Lentisphaerae bacterium RIFOXYA12_FULL_48_11 | reverse complement strand
GGATGAAGGGCGTCTTCACGACTTGGAAATCCGGGAGAACTTCCTGGATCGCATTTTTACTCTTTGGAGATACCGAGAAGCTGTGTCTGGGGCTCGATCATCCGGGGTGTTTATTAAGTTTCACGCTGAGCACAAGTTGCTGCTCATGTCTCACAGTGAAAAACATTGTCGCCAGATGGGTATATTACTTGCGCAGGCTCCTGGTAGATCGTCGCTGAATGAGCTCAGTAAGAAGTATGAAGTTCTTTTGCTGGATGGTTTGAAATGTATGGCAACAGTAAAGAAGCATGTCAATGTGCTTCAGCATATGCTTGGTTATTTTAGAGAATTGATCACGGCGGATGAGAAGAAGGAAATGCTGGATATTATCAGTCAGTATGCGAAATCAGACCTTCCGCTGATTGTGCCACTGACTCTTTTTCGCCATTATGTTCGAAAGTACGGAGTGAAATACCTGGCTGATCAGTATTACCTTAATCCTCACCCTGCTGAGTTGATACTCAAGAATCATGCCTGAGGACATTGGGGTTTCGTCAGGCATTCAGGTTCTGATTGGCAATGGCTTCGTTTAGCATCTTGAATATGCTGTTGCCGGTAATCTGTCCTGGTATGACCACCTTGAATGTACCCAGTTGCATCAGTTGATCATGCATGGATGTGTTTTCGGCGGTCATGATGAACATGGCCTTGGGAATTATCAGGCGAAAATCCTGGACTAACTCCATATTTGTAGTTCCTTTAAGAAATAAATCGGAAATTGGACAAATTACCACGGATGCCTTCTCGATACCGAGGTGTTTGAGCGAATCAGGATTTGATAGGTCCCCGTATTTCCATGTGAAGCCTGCGGGTTCCAGGAAATGTCCAACATCTGGGTTATAATCAATGACGAGTACCCTGTGGATCAGTTCAGGGGCGTTTCGGCTGATTTCGTCAAGAAGTGCGCGCCCTTCCCTGAAACAGCCAAGAACAACAATATCACGGATTTCTTGATTTTGTTCAGTTTTCTCTTTTGATGGTTGTCCGGATGTTTTCTCTCCTGGAATGAGGCGGCTGATTAGTGGCGTTAACATGCTTGCGATGGAATGATTAAATATTATCAGATAAGAAGAAATGATAGAGGCCATTAGCATTGAGCTCAAGACAACGGTTTCGATGTTGTGACTTACATGGCCGAACTTTAATCCGATTGAAACTATAACTAGCGAAAACTCGCTGATTTGTGACAGATTTAGAGCGGTTACGGTCCCTGTATATATTCCTTTTTTCATGAGGACAGACATTGGGATAATTGATAGAAGACGAGTGCCGATGACAATTGCCGTGGTGTAAAGTGACACTGTCAACATAGACCAGGTTGGTTGTGGTATTTTGAGTCCAAGCGATACGAAAAACAGGGTCACAAAGAAGTCCCTGATGCCCGAAATCTTGTTTGCTACTTCGGCTCCATACGGAAAAGTTGCGATACTGATCCCGGCGATAAGTGCTCCCATTTCTTTCGACAGGCCCGAGAATTCTGCCGCAAAACAAATGGCGAAGCACCAGGCTGCAGCAGTAATGACGACAAGTTCAGGTGTCTTTGCCACTGCCTTGAAAATACGCGTGAGACCAAAACGACTGATGGAAAAGGATGCGATGACGAGAAGAACTCCAAGGAGTAAAGATCTACTGATTCCGACGAAGCTGGGATTCATCAGTGTCGGTTGTATTGCAAGAAAGAGTATTGCCCAGACATCCTGCAAGACAAGAATTCCCAGTGTTAACTGCCCGGCTACAGTATGAATTTCGAACTTATCATACAGGAGTTTAACCACTATCAGTGTTGAACTTAGAGACATGGCAACAGACAGGTACAGAATGTTGAACCTGCCGCCTCCGAACTGGCCTGATGTGGAAAAACAAACAGCAACAAGAGCGGCTGATATCAGTATTTGCATTATTCCCAGTACGAACACAGCCTTCCCAAGTCTCATCAATTCTTTAAGGTTTATTTCCAGTCCGATTATAAAGAGCAGGAAGATCAGGCCTATCTCTGATATGAGCTCGATAGATTCAGCATTTGTTACAAGACCAATGCCGAGGTTGCCACCCAGCAGGATACCGCCAAAAACATAGCCTAACAGCGGTGGTTGTTTCAGTAACCTCATTATGTGGGCTGCGAAAGCGGCAAAAATAATGCTCAAAGAAATATCTTTTAGCAGGAATAGAGGTTGTTCAGTCATTGTTGTTTCTTCTGTACTTTTGTACTAGTTGTTAAAAGGCCTGAACATTATGCAATAACTTGAAATTTTGCAATGCAAGGATAAGAAAGTTGTTTTATGTCATTTTTACATGGTTTCATGGAGATTGACCAAGGGTAATGAATCATGCAATATTCCAGTTCAATGTCTAACAGGAGGAGTTGCTGTGCATACTGAATTAAAAAAAGGTGTTTACTGGGTTGGTGTTGTTGACTGGGATTTGAAGGCTTTTCATGGCCATGAACTTTCAACTCATCGGGGATCAACTTATAACAGCTACCTGATCGTGGATAAGAAGATTGTCCTGGTGGATACTGTCTGGGGACCTTTTCAAGACAGGCTTATTGAAAATATCAGGGAAATTATTGATCCCTCGAAAATTGATATTGTGGTGGCCAACCATGCGGAGACGGATCATTCCGGCGGCCTTCCACTTTTGATGACACATTGTCCAAACGCAACATTGGTGGTTTCCAAGCGCGGTGCTGAAAGTATTGAAGGCCATTATCACAAGCAGTGGACGTTCCAGACGGTCAAAACGGGTGACAAGATTAATGTAGGTTCTAACGACCTGATTTTCGTGGAGGCACCTATGCTTCACTGGCCGGACAGCATGTTCACTTATTTGACAGGGCATAATATCTTGATGCCAAATGACGGATTTGGACAGCACTATGCGACTGCTTTCAGGTTTAACGACCAGGTGAATGAATCGGAGCTCTATGAAGAGGCGTTAAAGTATTATGTGAATATTCTGACACCATTCAGTGATCGCGTTCTCAAGAAAATAGAGGAAGTTTTGGCTTTAAATCTTCCCGTTGACATTATTGCTCCTAGTCATGGGGTGATATGGCGTAAGGATCCCCTTCAGATTGTTAAAAAGTATCAGGAATGGGCGGCACAAAAACCGGAACAGAAGGTGGTATTCCTCTATGATTCCATGTGGCATGGCACACTGAAGATGGCTGAGGCTATTGGAGAGGGGTTGGCCGAAAAAGGTGTCCAGTTCAAGTTGATAAATATGGGGGTGAGTGACAGGAATGATGCGCTTGTCGAAGTGTTTAAGGCACGTACTGTTCTTGTAGGCTCTCCCACGCTTAATAACGGGCCAATTTCCACCATGATGCCTGTTCTTGAGGATCTCAGGGGGCTGAAATTCCAGAATAAGATTGGTGCTGCATTTGGAAGTTATGGATGGAGTGGCGAAGCTGTAAAGATTATTGAGGAACATTTTGCCAAGTGCAAGATCCCTCTGATTCGTGAAGGTATAAGATGTAAGTGGCAGCCTTCTCAAAAAGACCTGGAAGATTGCAGGGCTTTCGGACGAGAAATAGCCGACGCAACATTAAAACAGTAAGCAGGTCTTTGTATGAGGTTGCGCATAGTCCTTTGTGTCTGTCTGATTGCCTGCCTGCTTCAGGGTTGTTATGCCGCCAGAAGAGGTGCGCAGGCGTCAGCAGCTCAATCTTCTGCAACTAATTCTACGTTGTCGGCCTCATTGTCGACTGCGAAGGTTGATCGTGTTACCAGACTGATTCAGGATATTCGCGGAGAGAAAGATGTTACTGGTATGGTCAATGAAGTAGTGGCGATCGGTAAACCGGCAATTCCTGCGCTTACTCAGCTGCTCAAGGATGGGACTAAAACAGAACGTTCAAATGCAATGTATCTCCTTGGCAGGCTGAATGTATATCCGGCAGAAGCTGTTCCGGTTATCGAAAAAAAACTCGATGAAAAAGATGCCGATCGCGTTCATATTGCAATTGATCTGCTGCGAATTAACCCCAATTCGGATAGGGCCTTGAGCGTGCTGATTGACGAAATGAAGCGAGGTGACGCTCCGACACGTGTAATAATAGCAAGAACACTTTCTCTAAACCCTAATGCATATAAGCATGTTAATGTCCTTCTTGACATGATGTCTGATGTTGAATCTGATGTCCGCTCGGCAGTGGCGCAGACATTGGGGGAGATAGGCTTGAAGGATAAAACAGCCGGTGTTGCAATGGTTCCAGTTTTAATTAAGGCGCTTGAGGATCCGTCGGCTTGGGTGCGATGTCAGTCTGCACGAGCGTTGGGTCTTATCGGCGCACCTGCCAGAACTGCAATACCTGTCCTTCAGCAGAAAACAGAGGATAAGAGTAATAGAGTCAAGAATGCTGCCACTGTTGCGCTTGGCCTGATTAATTCTGCGGTGAATCAAAAGCAAAGCGTTAACAAGGTTCAAAAGAAATTCAAAAAATAGATTGTTACAGTATCCGGGGTTTTTGAGGTGAAGATTCTTTTTTTGTGTACGGGTAATTTTTATAGAAGCAGATTGGCAGAAGAGTTGATGCGTAACTATTCTGCTCAAGAGGGACGAGACTTGCTCTCGGATTCTGCTGGCCTTGGTCCTATACCAAACCCGATAAACATTGGTCCGATTCGATTTGAAGTAATCGAATACCTTAAAAGCAGGGGTATGCAACCCAAAGGTGCGAAAAGATTTCCGAAGAAGTGCACAGTTGAGGATATCGAATCATCCGATATTGTCATCGGAATGAACGAAATTGAGCATCGGTGCATGATAGAAGAACAATTTTCCGGTATTGCCCGTGAACATGTTCAATACTGGCATGTTCCTGATATGGAGGAAGATCCGGATAATGTCGGCCCGGATTTGATGGATAGAAATGTCCGGAAACTGATTAAGCAATTATCAAGCTAAAGGCTGATCAATGAAGTTGCCGTTACAAAAACGTTCTTTTGTTTCTCATTGATTTGTTTACATAATATTTATGCTGTATCCAATCAGGGTTTTGGAAGTGGCTAAGTCTGAACCAGGTAATGAGTTTGTGATTGCCGAGCTGCCGGTAACAAGGCAAAAATTGAGAAAAGGGGATATATAATGAAAGCTATATCTTTTTATGCAGGGAACGTAATCGCCTGTTGCTTTGTCTTGGCTCTGCTTGTGGTTGCCGGATGTGAAGAGAGCGACGGCAATTCAACTTCGGTTGCGATTGATTCTTCGCCTGATGATGGTGGTGTGCAGGCAACTACGTCTCAAAATTCTTCGAGTCAATCGTCTTCGTCCTCTTCATCTGATGCTTCTACCCAGACGACAATAAATTTCTCTGACTGAATTACCCCCGGCTTTATTCATGTCTTGCAATGAGTGTTCCTGTGGATTTTACCAGGTTGGCCTTTGCTATTCGCAGGTTCCATTTGGCCTCAACAAGATCAGCCTCGGCCTTCGCAAGGGCTGTTTGAATATCCATGAGGTCGGTAATGGTACATCCACCATTCTTGTAACGTTCTTCGCCCATTCGCGTGCTTTCCGTTGCATCTTTAACCCTGATGTCTGCGGTTTCAACTGTCTCGTTTGCTTCCTGTAGTTGGGAGCGCGCAATCCAGACTTCCTGCTGGATGGCTTGGACAATTGCTTCGGTCTCGGATTCTGTTTTTGAGAGTTCTGCCTTTCTCTCTGAAATTTTGTACTTGGTCGAGAAGCCCGAAAAGATTGGCAGTTCAATTGAAACTCCGGCAGCATATTCTTTCTCCTCAAGATCGGATGCGTCATCTCTCAACCCGTATGCCCCTTCGGCCCTGACTTTGGGGCCATATTCGCTTTTAGCCATTGCCAGTGATTTTTGAGCCGCCTCAATACGTCCCTGGGAAGCTTTTATTTCTGGTCGGCACATTATAGCCTGAGTAATGAGGGAAGATGCACTCGCCTCTGTTGGGATAGATGGGACATCTGTGTTGATCTTAAGCGTAATATCTGTTTCTACAGGGAGACCCATGACAGTGTTCAGCCATCCCATGTTAATACGGATGAGATTATTCGCTCGGACAAGATTGAGTTTGGCTTCTGATGCGGCGACTCTGGCACGCAGGACGTCGGATTCTGGTACGGCGCCTGCCGACTTTCTTTCATTGGCAAATTTAAGATGTTGCTCCGCCCTTGCCTGGTTCTGTACGGCGACTTGCTTTAGTTCGATTGAAGCCGCAAGGCTGTAAAATCTTTCGTGGATGAGAAAGACTACATTTTGTCTGGTGCTGTCCAGGTTTTCTACTGATATCTTTGCCATTACTTTTGAGATGTCCAGCCGGGCTTTACGTTCGCCGTTGTCGAACAGGATCCATCGCGCCGTTCCCTGTGCTTTGTAGTCATCAGTAGGGCCAATGACTTTAGGAGCAGTGGGGGGGAGAAGTCCCTCGGGTAGGAAGGCCCTGGTTTGCCATCGGCTATAACCTGCAGTCGCCTTAAGTTCAGGGTAATAGGGGGCACGTGCTTCACCAATTGCTGCTTGTGAGGACTTGATTCCTTCAATTGCAGCACGTACCTGTGGATTCTTCTGAAGGGCTATCTTTACACAATCATCTAGTTTTAGTTCAAGTCTGCCGGACTGATTCTCTGCCAGGGCCATAATTCCGCTGGCGTGGGCTAGAAACGCCGCAAATGTCATTCTGATAAATTTGTTTTTCATTCTCTATCTCCTTGTCAATATCTCTATCCTATCGTCTTGTGAAAACGTTTTGTTGCGAGCCATAACATTGTTATACCCATTATCGTAAGGGCCATCATTTGCGGCCATAACACATCAATTCCAACGCCTTTTAAGAATATACCTCTGACTATCACCAGGAAATATCGTAATGGGTTAAGATAAGTGAGCCACTGGATCGGTTCAGGCATGTTGGCTATTGGGAACATCATTCCTGACAAGAGCATAGCCGGGAAGAAAAAGAAAAATACGCTCATCATTGCCTGCTGTTGCGTGTTACTTATTGTGGAAATAAGCAGGCCTACACCCAGCGCGCTCATGAGATAGATCAGTGAACAGAAGAAAAGCAGAAAAAGGCTGCCGCGAATAGGTATGTCGAACCAGAAAACGCCGACAACGGTGACAAGTAGAACGTCGAATATGGCTATAACTGCGAATGGAATTGTTTTACCCATTATGAACTCGCCAGGGGTTATCGGGGTGACCATGATTTGTTCTATTGTGCCTATTTCTTTTTCGCGTACAACTGCCATGCTTGTTAAAAGGAGAGTGATGAGCATTATCATCATCGCTATTACCCCTGGTACGAAGAAATTGCGGCTTTCGAGATTCTCATTGAACCAAGCCCTGGTTTGGAGCTCAACGCCTGCAGGTTTGATTGTCCGGCCCTGCAGACGCGACATTCTTTCTGCCATTATGTTTATCGAATACTGGCCACATATCTTTGCGGCATAGCTCATGATTATTCCGCCGGTATTGGAGTCGGTTCCATCCACTATAACCTGGAGAGTGGCGGTTCTCCCTGCAGTTATATTGGCACCAAATCCACTGTTCATTTTGAGCGCAGCTTGAACCTCGCTACGGTCGATTAAGTTACGTAATTCCTCGTCGTTCCTGACATATCTTACAATAGTGAAGTAGCCGGATCTCTGGAAGTTCTGGGTGATTTTGCGGCTTACGATGCTGTTGTCCAAGTCAAGGATAGCGGTTGGTATATTGTTTACATCTGTTGTTACGGCATAACCGAAGAGAAGTGTCTGGACGATGGGTATTCCAAAGAGGATTCCCTTCATCTTGGGATCCCGGAAGATCTGGATGAATTCCTTGATCAACATATGTTTTATGCGTTCGAACATATTTTATGCTTTCGTAACGAAAGATAATTTACTGCCGATACACGCCGCTAAGGGATGCAATGATTGTTGATGCTTTATTAACATGCGTTTATCTGTGTTCGTCGGCGGTTTCATTCTTTTCTTATCCTAGTTTCTTTTTCAGTTTTGCATGGGCGATGAGGATAACGACTGTGCCGTAGACGACCAGCAGTAGTGCCTCGAAACCCATGATTTCCAGCCCGATTCCCTTTAAGTAAATTCCTTTGATCAGTGATACGAAATAGCGTGCAGGGACAGCATATGAGATAATCTGGAGTGGATAAGGCATGTTTGCTATCGAGAAGACAAAGCCAGACAGGAGGAATGACGGCAGGAATGTCGTTACCATTGCAAGTTGGCTGGCGACAAGCTGGTTCTTGGCTATTACGCTTATCATTATGCCCATCCCGAGAGTCCCGACCAGAAATATGGCCGCAATGCCGAACAGAAGTAGAACACTTCCCTGCAAGGGCACGTCGAACAGAAATTCACCCATAAGTACTGCAAGGGTCACGTCTACCATGCCAATTACAAAGTACGGGATGAGCTTGCCGAAAATAAGTTCGCTCCTCTTGACCGGTGTTGAGATCAATTGTTCCATTGTGCCGTTTTCCCATTCCCTGGCAACCGTCAGAGAGGTGATAAGCGCGGCAATAACCATCATGATAATGGCAATCAGGCCTGGGATGATATAGTTTTTGGACTGCATGTCGGGGTTAAACCAGACCCTTGGTCTCACATCCAGCGGCAGTTTTTGTTTTGTTCCTGCAATACGGCTGGATTGTTGCATCGTGATATTCTGTGAATAGGTTAGGGAAATTGCTTCCGCATAACCTATGGCTATGAGGGAGGTGTTGGCGTCGCTTCCGTCAACAATCAACTGGACCGGAACCTTGTGTCCTGTCTTTATCTGTTGAGCGAAATCTTCGGGAATTACGAGGCCCATGAGAGCCTTGCGGGTATCCAGCGCGCTTTCGATCTCCCTGAAGTTATTTACATAATTCTTTATTGAGAAATAACGTGAGCCAGAGAAATGGCTGATGAATTCGCGGCTTTCAGCAGTACTGCTGCGATCCCATGTTACCATTGGAACATTGTCGACATCCAGTGTCAGTGCATAGCCGAACATCAGGAGCATCATCATGGGGATGGCTATGGCCATCCCAAGGCTTTGTACATCGCGCAGGACATGGATAAATTCTTTCCTGGTGACTGCCCATGTCCTTCTAAGGTTCATCCTGCCACTTCTTTCTGCGGCGTTTCCTGCAGGTCGCGTGCTTCGATGAGGGATACGAAAACATCTTCCAGTGACGGGACAATCTGCTCGACGAACATCGGGTTAAATCCATGCATATTGAGCTCGTTTCTAGTAATCGTAGCTGCTGCTTTTGCATCTCCAGTGACTGCATGAATAGCTTTCCCGAAAAGCGCTGTCTCCTTGATTCCGGTGATTTTCTTAATGATTTCCATTGCTTCCAGAGGACGGTCGCATTGGATTTCGAGGATATCTTCAGGCATCAGGTTGGTTTTTAGTTCTGATGGTGTTCCTGAGGCGATCAGTTCACCACGGTAAATAAGGCCTATCCTGTCACAGTATTCGGCTTCTTCCATATAATGCGTGGTAACGAAGATGGTTACACCCTTACCCGCGAGCTGGTAGATTAAATCCCAGAACTGGCGACGGCTCATTGGGTCAACGCCCGAAGTCGGTTCGTCCAGAAAGAGGATAGGAGGGGCGTGTATGATTGCACATCCAAGTGCCAACCTCTGTTTCCAGCCACTCGAAAGGTTCTTGCATATCGTGTTGCGATGTTCGTGCAGTCCTGCCATATCCAGGACCCATTTTATTCGTTCAGCCTTTAGTTCGTCAGCTATGCAGTATATTCCACTGTAAAAATCTATGTTTTCTTCGACGGTAAGATCGTCATATAGCGAAAACTTCTGACTCATGTAGCCAATGTTGGCCTTAACTTTCTCCGGTTCGGTTCCGACGTCAAACCCGGCAACAAGTGCTTTTCCTGATGTCGGCATAAGGATGCCGCAAAGAATCTTGATGGTCGTCGATTTGCCAGCGCCGTTCGGACCGAGGAACCCGAATATTTCACCTTTTGCAACCTCGAGATTGATTTGGTTTACTGCGGTAAAACTCCCGAATTTCTTTTCCAGGTCTTTTACCACGACAACAGTCTCTTTCTGTTTATTTGCCACTTATGTTTTGTCCTTCTCTGATGTGAGGATGGAGATAAATACATCTTCCAACGCAGGTTCAATCGTTCTGCAGGAAAGGAGGTCGATGCCGTTGGAAGAGATGATCTTGGCCGCCTGCTTGTATGTTTCTTCGATTTTTTCTGCTACCAGGTGTATGCGGTCACCAAAAAGTGATATGGAGGCATTATTTAGATTTGCCTGAAGGAGCTCCGTGACATGGCGCGGCTCTGAAACACGGATTTCCATTACGGCGCCATGCATCAGTTTTTTAATTTCGTCCGGTGTTCCAATGGCCAGGAGATTTCCTTTGTGAATCAGCGCCACACGATTACAACGTTCTGCCTCATCTAGGTATGCAGTGGAAACAAAGATTGTGACTTTTTCCTTGAGGAGTTGATAGAGCAGTCGCCAGAATTCACGGCGGGAGACCGGATCAACACCGTTTGTAGGTTCATCCAGGAAAAGAACGCTTGGCTTATGGATAAGTGCGCAAGCGAGGCCGAGTTTCTGTTTCATCCCGCCAGACAGTTTGCCAGCTAACCTGTTTTTAAAAGGGGCCAGATTGCTGAATGACAGGAGTTTTTCGGTGCGTTCTGTCCGTCCATCCTTCGGGACTTGATAGATGTCGGCATAGAAGTCGATGTTTTCTGCGACTGTAAGATCGGCGTAGAGTCCGAACCGCTGACTCATGTAGCCGATATGCTCTTTTACTCTCTCCGCATCGCTGACGGTATTGAATCCGGCGACTGCAACATTGCCGGAAGTAGGATCCATGATCGATGTAAGGAGCCGCATGGTTGTTGTTTTGCCTGCTCCATCTGGACCGACAAGTCCGAAAATTTCACCTTCAGCAACGGACAGGCAAAGGTTGTCAACAGCGGTGAGCTTGTCGAAAGACTTGGTCAGATTGTTGACTTCAATGATGTTCATTAAATATTATTTACTATCAAGACGCCAAGCTCACGAAGTTAAAATAAAGTCATTTCCGTCTTTTCTTGGACTCGTTTGTTTTTCTATTTAACCAATGTTTCTGTCTGGATCAGCGCATCTGCCGGCATGCCCGGTTTCAGCTCCATCTGCAGGTTGGGGATGTCGATCTTTATTCTGTAAACAAGCTTGGTTCGTTCCTTTGCAGTCTGAACGTTCTTTGGAGTGAATTCAGCTTCGGGGGAAATGAAAGAGACTTTTCCATCGTATGTCTTGCCTGGGTAAGAGTCTGTTGATATTTTTGCTGTCTGCCCAACTTTCACATGCCCAAGATCGGATTCATTTATGTAGCCACGCATCCATACGTTTTCGATGTTACCAACAGTGACGACAGGGGTGCCCGGAACGACATATTCGCCAGTTTCAATATGGTCTGACAACACGAGCCCCTGGAAGGGTGCAGTTAGTCTGGTATAACCTAATCTTATTTCTGCAAGAATAAGCGCTTGCTTTATCTGTTCAAGGCGGGCCTCAGCTTCGCGTGTCTTTGCCATTGCTGCTTCTATGGCTGTTTCTGCGACTTCAAACTCGCGGTTGGATATAACCTTCTTTTCGAATAATTCCTTTTGCCTGGCAAAGTCTGATCTCAGGCGTTTTTCTTCAGCTCTGGAAAGGTCGATAACGGCAGAAGCACCTGATTCTTCTGCTTTGCGCATCGCAACTTCCTGGGTAAGGTCGCTGCTGTCAAGTTTTGCCACCAACTGTTTAGCCTTTACGGTTTCACCTTCTGATACCAGTCGTGCCTCGACACGGCCAGGTATCCTGAAGCTAAGTTCAGCATCCGTGATTTCAATGTTTCCGGAGAGTTTTATGGAATTGCCGTTGGCCGCAATATGTTTGTGCCTAATTGCCATGACAGCAATAAGCAGAATGATAATAACAAGAATAATAGGCAGTCTTTTCTTCATGTTTTATTCCTTTCGGTAAAGGCTATTGTCGGATATTTCTCATCAGAATACGAGAAATCTGTTTTATATGAGTTTAAATGGAGTACACAGTAGAGGGGTATCTACCTGTCGTGGATTTCGCGTTGCTCAACGATGATTTCGTTAAGAGCCTCTCTGTCGATGCCGTCGAGTTTCAGAAGTTTGTTTGCAAGTTTGACCGCGTGATCGATAAGGATTATAGCTTCGCTTTTTCTTCCTTCGGCTTGGTAGGTTAGTGCGAGCCCCTCATAGCCTTCGAGGTGATCTGGTTCTGCAACAATCAACTGTTCAAACTTGTATTCGGCAAGAGAAAAGTCACCACCCTCCATGGCGTCGTATCCCTCATCTGACCAGGTCCAATCCCAGTCATCTTCCTTGTGAGGCTTAATGTCCGGATACTTTTTGAGGAGATTCTTTACAAACTCCTTAAGATTATCCGATTCAATTCTTATTTCTTCTGTCTCTTTAATATTCAAGTCTTGATGACTTTAAAACCTGTCAGGCAAATCCGCAAATCTTTTCTTTTCAGACCCAGTCTTCGCTCAGGACTTCACCTTGCAGTCCTATTACAATACATTTGACAGGTACTTTGCGGGATGCCTGGCTCGTTGCTGTCTTGGCCATGGTCAGGAGTCCGCCGCAGCAGGGCACCTGCATGATTGCCACAGTCAACGTATTGATCTTTGCATCGTCAATAAGGGCTTTAATTTTCGCGATATATTCTTCGTGACCGTCGTCAAGCTTAGGGCATGCTATTGCCAGTGCTTTTCCTTTCAGAAAATCTTCATGGAAACTACCAATAGTGAAAGCAGTACAGTCTGCTGCTAAAAGGACATCCTTGCCCTGGTATTGAGGTGCTTCCGGCGACATCAGGTGCAACTGAATCGGCCAGTGCGTCAACCGTGATACACGTTTGCCTGTTTCCTTGTTTTGTTTCTCAGGTTCATAGAACTTCATTGATTGTGAGCCCGGACATCCGGAGTGTACAGTTGTGTGTGTCATATTCATTTCCTTTTCCTGGATAGGGTTGTGGACGTTGTTTTCGTTTAGAAATGAAATAGCCTCCTGCAGATATTCATCCTGTTTGTGATCGCGAAGGTGCGAGAGGTGTGCCCTGATTACATTCTCTCCCTGCTTGACAATATTTTCCATAACCTTTCGCTCGTCATATCTTTCTGCTTCACGCTCTTCAACGGTTATTGCACCGACCGGGCAGTGCCCGAGGCATGCGCCCAGTCCATCGCAGAAAAGGTCACTTACCAACCTTGCTTTTCCGTCAATCATCTGGATTGCTCCTTCCGGACAGTTGGGCATACAGAGCCCGCAACCTGTACATTTGTCATGATCTATTTTAATTATTTTTCTTTTCATGATTTCACCCTCGTTTTGTTACTGTTTTCTTAACCTTATAATATACATGTTTTTGGAGCCTTGACATGGGTCAAGTAAATGAAAGATTGTATCTCACAAGGAATCAGCCATTCCGCTGAAAAAAGGGGGGTATGCTCACACAAAAGGCCATAGCAGGGATACTGGGGCAGGCAGAGTTGTTCAAGGGATTAGCCGAGCCGGCGAGACAGGCGCTTGCGTCTGTATGTGTTCAGAGGGAAATCGCACGAAGAGAATACCTGTTCCATGAAGGTACAAAAGCTGATGCCATCTATGTTCTTTTTTCAGGGAGTATGCAGCTGGTCAAGTCAGATCTCGGAGGAAAGGATGTTGTAATCCGAACGATCAGGCCAGGAGAGATTTTTGCAGAGGCCGTCCTGTTTGAACGTGATAATTACCCGGTGAGTGCTGTTGCTTTGAAGAGAAGTACACTGATCAGATTGGGTCGCAGTGATTTCTTCCGCCTGCTTGAAAGTCGTGAGTTCAGGGACAGTTTTCTTGCATCGCTGATGGGCCGATTGCGATATCTGACGAATCTTGTTTTTCGAATTTCTGTGTATGATGTAGAAACGCGTTTCTGCCTTTTTCTCGCTGAGCAATACGGGAAGAAGGATGAGTATCTTTTGCAGATTTCAAAAAAAGATATTGCAGCCGCAATTGGTGCAACGCCTGAAACTTTTTCGCGTATGATGATGAAAATGAAAAAGCGTGGCATGGTTCTGAAGGGAAAGGCAATACTTGTCAAGAAAGGCTTCTGGGAGAAGTTTGCCTGTCAATAGATCTGCCTTTGGATGTAAGCTTAATTGTGGCGATGAATGCAGAACAGCATATCTGTCCATTGTGCGAATCCCTGGAGACGGGAATATTTCACAGGGACAGGTACCGCGACTATTATGCCTGTAAAATATGCGGGATGGTTCACGTTCCATTTGTATACCATTTGTCGGCAGACAAGCAAAAGCACCGTTACGACCTCCACCATAATGATCCTTCTGATAAAGGTTATCGCCGTTTTTTGTCCAAGCTGGTTGATCCTCTGGTGGAAAGGCTTGAAAACGGAGCGGAGGGGTTGGATTATGGATCTGGGCCTCAACCTGTGCTTGCCGATATGTTTTCTGAAAAAGGATACCGGATGGAAATATATGATTTGTATTATGCGGGTAACAGGGAAGTGTTGACCAGGCAATATGATTTTCTAACATGTTGTGAAACCATGGAGCATTTCTCCGAACCTAAGAAGGAGTGGGAGCAATTTCTTGCAATGGTTAAAAAGGGTGGCTGGATCGCAATTATGACCCAGATGCTGGAAGATACAGATGATTTTGCGCGGTGGCATTATATAAACGATGAAACGCATGTGTGTTTCTTTTCAGAAAAAAGTTTTGAGTGGTTGGGGCGGAAATATGGAACAGAGATCATTTTTGAAAGTACGTCAGTGGTGTTGTGCCGGGTGTGATGAATCTTGTATAATTTATTGAAGCTGTGTGAATTGGATTGAAGCTGGCCAAGGACGTGTGATATATGGTCAGAAGTTTTTATTACAAAGGAATCTGTTTAAACGGGAGATAGATATGAGCGATCAGGTTAAGGTAGTCTTGCAGGAAAGTGAAATGCCCCGCCAGTGGTACAATATTGCCGCGGATCTGCCGCATCCAATGCCACCCCCTGTGGGCAAAGATGGCAAACCGATAGGGCCGGAGGACCTGGCTCCTGTATTTCCCATGAATCTTATTGAGCAGGAAGTCAGTACAAAGCGCTGGATTGACATACCGGAACCAGTGCTTGAAATCCTGAAACTCTGGAGACCCAGCCCTCTTTACCGTGCGAAAAGACTTGAGCAGGCGCTCAAAACCCCAGCAAAAATATATTACAAGAATGAAGGTGTATCGCCGGCAGGAAGCCACAAGCCGAATACGGCCATAGCACAAGCTTATTACAACAAGGAATTCGGCATAAAGCGTCTTACTACTGAAACGGGAGCGGGACAGTGGGGATGTGCTCTCTCGATGAGTTGCAAACTCATGGGGCTTGAATGCAAGGTGTACATGGTGCGAATCAGTTTTGACCAGAAACCATTCCGGAAAATGATGATGCGGGTTTGGGGTGGGGACTGCATAGCAAGTCCCAGCAATACGACAAATGCAGGCCGTTCCATACTTCAGCAGGATCCGAATTGTACAGGTAGTCTGGCAATTGCAATCAGCGAAGCAATCGAAGATGCAGTTACTTCCAAGGATACACGTTATGCACTCGGCAGTGTCCTCAACCATGTGCTGATGCACCAGACAATCATTGGGCTGGAAGCCAAGAAGCAGTTCGAAAAGATCGGCGTTTACCCTGATGTTGTTATCGGTTGTGCTGGAGGTGGCTCAAACTTTGCAGGAATATCATTCCCGTTCATTTGTGACAAGATTCATGGCAAGAATGTAAGGATAGTTGCAGTTGAACCGGAAGGATGTCCTACCCTGACAAAGGGACCGTTTGCATACGATAGCGGCGATGTCGCGATGATGACACCGCTTCTACCGATGTATTCGCTTGGACACACTTTTATCCCTGAGCCGATCCATGCCGGTGGATTGCGATACCACGGTATGGCCCCCCTTGTTAGTCATGTACAAAGGGAGGGGCTTATTGAAGCTGCAGCGTTGCCTCAGCTTGAGTGTTACAAGGCTGCAGTCCTGTTTGCACAGACGGAGGGATTCGTTCCTGCGCCTGAGACGTCACATGCTATTGCAATGACGATACGCGAGGCAGAAAAGGCGAAGCAGGAAGGCAAAGAAAGGGTAATCTGCATGAACTGGTCCGGTCATGGGTTGATGGATCTTGCCGGATACGAGGCTTTCTTTGATGGTAAGCTAAAGGATGTGGCCCTGGATGAAAAGGCGCTTCAGAAGTCTATTGACTCCATGAAGGGATTACCTGTTCCTCCGCCGCTTGCATAAAGTTTTGATGAAATTATCAGGGTAAGGCGAGTCGTACAATACTGCGGCTCGCCTTAGCTTTTGGATTGTTAACTAAAGAGTAATGCCTGTCTGGAGGATTTAAAATGAATAAGGGTGCAATGTTTCTTCTTGGAGCTACGCTTGCCTTGGGGTTCGCATGGTCGGCAAACATGATATCGAATGCAATGGTAAGGATGCGCCAGCAGAATCTTATCCGGGTCAAGGGTGTGGCAGAACAGAAGATCAAGTCCAATTGGGCGTCATGGCAGTGTGAGTTCTGGTGCAAAGCGGCAAATCTGCGCGAAGGTTATGAAGTGTTGAGTAAAAGCAAAGATGCCGTTAGAGCCTTTCTGGAATCGAAGGGCATCATCGTGGACAACATTGCTTTTCAACCTATCAGTATTGAGCTGGAATACCAGGCAGATGAAAAAGGACATAAAACCAATTTCATTCAGTTTTATGTTCTACGGCAGTATGTGATGCTTGAGTCGGCGGATATTCTTAAAATTGATGCTGTGTCGAAAGAGATTACCGATCTGATCAAGCAGGGGATCGAACTGCGTTCAAATTCCCCCATGTTTGTAAATACTGATATTGAAAGCATAAAAATAGACTTGCTTGGCAAAGCTACGAAGAATGCATATGAACGTGCCGACATTCTGGCAAAGAACAGTAATGGGAAGGTGGGTACACTTAGTTCGGCATCGCAGGGTGTTTTTCAGATTACTCCTGTTAATTCAACTGATGTTTCTGACGATGGAAACTACGACACGTCTACAATAGAAAAAACCATCAAGGCAATTGTAACGCTTGAATTTCAGGTTGAGAAGTAAGGTCGAATAGCCGGAATCCTCATAATTCCTTTAAAATTGGAACTAAAAATAATATAAACTTTGTATTGCAAAGTACTTTGTTGTGGTGCTATATTATCTTCAGAAAGAGCGAGTATGATTGCAAATCACATACATGATGCACTGGCACAGGTAAGGAAACTGCAGGAGTTCATTCTGGCGAGAAAGCTGTTCAGAGGATATTCCGGACCGGCCAGAATGACTGGTGGGTTTGTAGCGCTGGCAGGAGCTTTCGTTATGAGCCGTACGATGTTTCCACCATCGCCAGTTGCACATCTGCTTGGCTGGGGCGGGGTATTGTCTGCTGCGCTGTTGCTGAACTATGGCGGTTTCATATGGTGGTTCCTGTTCAGTTCCCAGGCCCGGCGCGAAGTGACAAGGGCAATGCCGGTTGTTGATGCCATACCTGCTCTTGCGGTTGGTGCGGTGTTCAGCATGGCCATGATTCTGGGAAAACATTACGAGTTGTTTTTTGGAACATGGATGTGTCTCTATGGATTGGCTCACGTTTCTTACCGCATGTCTCTTCCAATGGCAAATTATGCTGTGGGCATTTTCTATATTACCTGTGGATCGGTCTGCCTGTTAATGCATACCCCGCTGACCAATCCCTGGCCGATGGGGCTGGTTTTCTTCGCCGGTGAAGTTTCGGGCGGACTCGTTTTACACAGGATCAATTATGCCGCGAAAGGGGGCAGCTTAGATGAGCCATAATGAAAATATATATGAGGCGCTGGAGAAGATATTCCATGAACCCAATCGCCTGGCGATAATGTCGGTCGTATGTGCATCGGATCAGGGGTTTTCATTCAACGAGCTGAAAGAAGTGTGTAACCTGACGGATGGAAATTTAAACAGGCATCTCAAGGTTCTTGATGAAGCTGGTGCCGTGAGGATCGAAAAGAAATTTGTCGATGCCAAACCCAGGACAACAATAATCATTACGGCAAAGGGGCTTGATCGTTTTAATGAATACCTTTCCGCGTTGTCTGAGGTGTTGAAAAAGGCAAAGGAAGCCATCCCGGAGGAGAGAAAAGCCGAAGCGCCGATTGGAAAACTTGTGAGGGCATAATAGATGAATAATAAAGCAAAGAATGGAATTAGTAATTGTTTTAACCACAGATGAACGCAGGGAGAAGGAGGGGGGGAATTTCATGAAATTCAGAGTTCTCAGAATGCTGCTTTTATTCTCTGCTTTTGCGTGGGGGATGTCGGTGTTTGGCGTGTTCCTCCCTTGGGAAAAGTCTGTTGCTGTGCTTAATGGTTTTGGTGCCAAAACAATACCTAATGACCCAATGCTTAACTACTGGGTACGTATGACAGCAGGAGCTTATACAGGAATAGGTGTTTTCTTTCTGGTATTGGCCATCAATCCACGACGGTATGCAAATGTAATACCGATGGTGGGGCTACTCATTTTCATTGAGGGAATCGTGTTGCTTGTCCACGGACTTTTGTTGCATCTGGAGCCTTTGCCATTTTACGCGGATGCAGGTTGCTGCCTTTTCGGAGGTGCGGGAATTTGGATGTTGGCAAATTCGGCAGAGACCGAAAGGCAATAATTTTTTATCAGAGTGCTTTGCGTAACAAAGCGCTCTGTGGAGGCAAAAATTATGAATAACAGAACAAATGAAGGAGGGAAAAAGATGAATTCTTGCGTATTACCACCACCTGTGCCGGAATCAGAAGGTATTGATCAAAACGGTTCTTATATTGAGAGGCCTGCTGTTGCCTCTGGGACACGTAACAACAAAACAATGAAGATGAGTCAGTTTTTTTTCGAAAAGTTGTCCAGCGATTTTCAAGGCTTAGAGGAAGTCGGCATTATAGATTGTTTATTAAAGCATCCCGGTCGAATTTTGCATGAAATTATCAATGATAAATCACAGCGAACAATGTGGTTTCTGGCAGGGCTAATAATTACCTGTATGTTTGCTTATGGGTTTGTAATGGGGACCTTTTCAGGAGCACAACAGTTGTGGATGGTTCCCTTAAAGGTTGTCGGGGGAATATTATTCAGCCTGTTGATATGTCTGCCCAGTCTTTATATCTTTGCCGGTCTATCCGGTAGCAATCAGACATTTACACAAACATTAGGCATGTTTCTTCAATCATTGGCTCTTGCGGGTTTACTGCTGGTGGGGTTTGCTCCTGTTGCGTGGATTTTTGCCCAGTCAACCAACTCTGTGACGTTTATGGGAGCTCTGTTCCTTATTTTTTGGGGAATCGGTACCTGTATTGGCATGGAGCTCCTTTCCTCGTCATTCTCCTTCATGAATAAACAGCAAATGGTGTTTCTGAAGATATGGATATTCGTATTTATTACGGTTGTTCTCCAGATGATGACAACGCTTCGGCCTCTTGTAGGTAATTTTAACGGTTATCAGCTTGAAGGTAAGAAGTTCTTTGTAAGTCATTGGATTGACTGTATAGATGAAAATAAGCCTGTGAGGGGCAGGTAAGGTATAGAAAATCACCTGGAGTAATTTGAGATGAGCACAGACACTCATAATGAGAAATCATGGATCGATCCATCCATTTTGTGTCGGATGAATAATGATCTCATTGCTTGGGTAACCAATCCGGGCGAGCAGGGTAAGGTTATTCTCATTGCGTGCCTTTATATTCTCATATGTACGGCATTGTATGGCTTTACTTTTGGCATATGGCGGAGTCTTGAACAGGCCATTTATTCTTCCGTCAAAATGCCCATCTTGTTCTTTGCAACTCTCATGGCTGGAGCGATGATTTGCACAATGCTGGCACAGGTATTGGGTACGGGTCTTTCGTTCAAGACCGTATGCATGACGGTTCTTCTAGGTATGGCTGTTACCTCGGTGATGCTTGCATCTCTTGTTCCTGTAATGTTGTTCATTGTTTTACAAATGCCATTGGCTAATGATCCGGTATCTGTTGTATCAATGCATGCATACCGAATCTTGTTGATTCTAAATGTTCTCATGATTGGTTTTTGCGGCGTTGTGGGAAATTGCAGGCTCTATCGTCTGCTAAAAACCCTGACGGCATCGACAAGCATGGCGCTACGTCTTAATCTTATATGGATTCTTATTCTTGGATTTGCGGGATGCGAATTATCATGGCTTGTCAGCCCTTTTCTTGCAAGGCCTGACATTCCGGTACCTTTTTTCAATCCTAACGCTTTTTCAGGTAATTTTTTTGAATATCTTTGGCAGGCGGTATCGGAATTAGTCAGATAAATGGTTCATTAATAATAGGAATAGCATGTAAAACAATGAAGGAGGAGGGAAGATGAACTCAGCGGCAATGATGACGCAGCCGCCGCAACCCGGATTCTTCAAGAGACACGGTACGGTGATCAGGATGATAACGATTTGTGTAATGGTGATGTTCCTGATGATTCCGTTGGCAATGATAGAATCAGTTCTAAAAGAACGCATGTATCGCAGGAACGGGGTTGTGGGTGAAATCTCCTCAACATGGGGAGCCGAACAGACAATCAACGGGCCGGTCCTGATGGTGCCTTATATTACCTGGATCACGGTTATTAAGGAGAAGACAGTTAACGGAAAGGAAGAGAAAATTCCAGAGCTCCAATCCAGGATTGCTTATGCGTATTTTCTTCCTGCCAGCCTGAAGATTTCCGGAATACTGGATCCAAACGTCTTGCACAGGGGTATTTACGAGGCGGTTGTGTACAGCGGTACACTGCATCTTTCCGGCAGTTTCACGAAACCTGTATTTGATGAGTGGGGTGTAAAACCTGAAGATGTTATTTGGAAAGATGCGACAGTTTCTTTCATGATTACTGATCTCAGGGGTACTAAGGATGTCATTTCTTTGAAATGGGGTGACAAATCCATTCCGCTGGCGACTGGTTCGAAGATCAAAGAGAATCCATCCGGCCTGCATGCGCGGCTTGGAGCCTCACCGTTTGACGGCGATTCCAGTAACTTCGAGCTTGCTGTCGCCTTGAACGGGAGTGGGAGTATTAACTTTGCGCCATTGGGAGGGTGTACAGAAGTGAAACTTTCTTCGTCGTGGCCGGATCCAAGCTTCCGGGGATCGTTTCTGCCGGTGGAAAGGAAAATTAGTACAGAGGGTTTTGAGGCGATATGGCAGATGTCTTGTTATGGCCGCGCTTATCCACAGCAGGGGGCTGTGACGGTTTCCGGTTCCTTGCCTTTCAGTACCGATGCGGTCAAGGCATCGCTTTTCGGGGTCAGCCTGATTTCCGTGGTTGATTCATACCGCTATGTTGAGCGGTCGATCAAGTACGGGGCCTTGTTTATAGTGCTTGCATTCACAGCATTCTTTCTCTTTGAGATTCTTTCGCAGTTGAGGATCCATCCATTCCAGTACACACTTGTGGGTGTTGCCTTGAGCATGTTCTATCTGACATTATTGTCGCTCTCAGAGTTTATTAATTTCGGTCTTGCGTATCTTGCAGGGGCGGTAGCGGCGATTGGATTGATCACTTTCTACAGTGCTTATGTCCTGAAAAGTTTTCGCCGGGCTTCAGTCATGGCAGTGGGCCTTACGGCTATTTATGGGTTCCTTTATGTTATTCTCCGACAGCAGGATTATTCATTGCTTTTTGGTACTGTGGGGCTCTTTATTGTGTTGGCAGTCGTAATGTATGTTACGCGCCATATTGACTGGTATGCGAGGGATGAACGCGTAAAATAAGATGGTATTATGAAGAGAATTAATTTTGCAACTATACTGGAGATATTACTTGCTGTAGTTTTACCGCTTGTCGGGGTGGTGGTAAGCGGACAGCCTGTCGGGCAATACACGGAGTTTCCGCCGCTGACAAGGTATGTGGAACATGCCGGGTTTTCCTGGCCGATGTTTATCGGCCTGGCTGTTTTTATTCTTGTGTCCATCGTGCCGTTTCTGTGGCGTGTCGTTGCTTCTTCGTTCCGTACCACAAGTTCTCCGATTAACCTTGTCCCCGTTTCTTTCTTTCCGTGGTGGGGATGGTTCGGATTGCTTCTTGGTGGCATGGTATGGATCCTGGCCTGGACTCGTTTTGAATGGTTTGCGTCATGTCAGCAGTTTACATTCAGTCCTCTCTGGTTTTCTTATATTCTTTTGGCGAATGCACTGACCTTCAGGCGAACAGGCCGGTGTATGCTTATAAACCGTACGGGATATTTTTTCAGGCTTTTTCCCTTGAGCGCGGCATTCTGGTGGTTTTTTGAATATCTGAACCGTTTTGTACAGAACTGGTATTACCAGGGCGTGGACGGACTCTCATCTTTCCAGTATTTCATTTTTGCCACATTGCCTTTCTCCACTGTTCTGCCTGCAGTGCTTGGAACATATGAACTTTTGAAATCGTTCCCAAGATTGAGCTGCGGCCTGGAAGATTCCATGAGACTGAATATCAAACATCCAAAAGTTGTGGCAATGGTAGCCCTGTTGTTGTTTGGTTCAGGTCTCGCCGGAATAGGCATCTGGCCTGATTATCTGTTTCCTCTGTTGTGGATCTCACCGCTGGGCATTATTACTGCATTGCAGACGGTGCGGGGAAAGGAAACCATATTCTCGCCTATAAGGAACGGTAACTGGCAACAAATATTTCTGCTGGCGATATCTGCCCTGATGTGCGGTTTCTTCTGGGAGATGTGGAATTATTACAGCGAGGCAAAGTGGCTGTACGCGGTTCCGTTTGTCGGACGATTCCATATATTTGAAATGCCAATTCTCGGTTTTGCCGGTTATTTACCTTTCGGATTGGAGTGTGCAGTGGTTGCGGCATTGGTTTCGAGCAATGAAGCTGCGAAGACGCGGACATAAAGATAAATCCTTTTGTAATGGGAAAGGAGGCGACAATGAATAACGTAAATGTAGAAAAGGGGCGGATATGGACTACATACCCGAATCATTTGGCAGTTGGCTGGTGTAAACTGGTCAACGCGGTTGTTATTATTTGTCTGGCTGTTTATTTTTTTGTTATTCCGGGATTTATTATTCTGCGAAACGTCAGCAATCCTGATATTGGAAAACCGGGCATTCCCGGTATTGCATGGCAGATTCACCGTGAGATATCGCCGAAGCTTGCAAAATGGGCAAAGAATAGGGTGGCTTCGGGGAGGGCTGCCTGTCTTCAACTTGTTGATGTTCCCAGTACCGAGTGGCCGATGTTCGGTTGCGTATTCTACCTTATGGCTACGGAGAATCTCCAGAAAGCATGGGAAGAAAATAACAGCCTTGCGCCTGTCGCTCCCAGGGAATACGCCCGCGAGGCGATTGGTGCGGCTATAGACCTGATTATGGACCCTGTGCATCATACGTGGGTGAAACAACACTGGGGGCCAAATTACCTTCATAGAGAAAACGTTTTCTTCCGTTCTCTGCTGATAAGGGGGATCATCAGCCACGAGAAAATCGTGAAAGATGGTAAATATCTCGATATTTTAAAGGACCAGGTGCTTACGCTTTCTGTTGAACTCGACAAATCAAAATTCGGGATACTGGATGATTATCCCTCAGAATGTTACCCGATAGATGTTCTTGCATCAATTGCCTGGATCAAGAGCGCTGGAGAGTTGATAGGTATTGATAACAGCAAGTTCGTGGAACGTTCGGTAAGGGCATTCAAGGGCAAGATGCTTGATACAAGGGGATTGCCTCCATTTGTTATGGATTCATGGACGGGCACTTTTCTCCCAAGTGATTTTGGTGAGAAGTACCGTTGTTCCAGGGGGACCGGTAATTCTTGGGTTTTGATTTTCTGCCGGGATCTCTGGCCTGATATTGCCGAAAGCTGGTATGCTGCTTATGAGAAATATTTCTGGCAGGATAAATGGTGGGCTAACGGGTTCAGGGAATTTCCGAATGATATGCCAGGGTTGAATTATACTTATGATGTTGATTCGGGGCCGATTGTGGCCGGGTTTAGTCCTGCTGCCAATGCGTTCGGGATAGCAATGGCTCGTGCAAATGGACGGTTTGATCATGCCTATATCCTTACAGCCCAGGTCCTTGCTGCATGTTGGCCTCTCTTGGATGGTACCATGCTCGGTGCCAGGATTCTTTCGAATCAGGCGCATGCGCCTTATCTTGGCGAGTCGGCCATATGTTATTTTCTGACACAGCAACCTGTTGCCGGGGTAAATATTGTGACTGGTGGTCGTGTGCCTGTTTTCGTTTTCATTCTGGTACTTTTCTATTACTGGGGTATTGGAATTATGGCGATCCTGTCGGCATTCTTAAGCATACGTAGTTGGCATCGAGATAAGGAGACAGTGCATATTACTGTCGAGCGTCTGCAAATACTAACGTGGATTATTTTAAATTTCTCAGGATTAGCTGTGATGTATGCAGGTTATATTGGTGCTGGAATATTGCTTGTACTTCTTGCACAATTCCTGCCCAGATATCGTATGGTGCAGTGCGGGGATAAATCATAACCGCCCATAGGGTAAAGGGGATCAGGTAATTGAGATGGAGCTGATTGTCACTGGTATATGCTGGTATGTAACTTTTGTGTTCTGTACCGTTCTTCATGAGGCGGCTCATGCTTGGGCTGCCAAAATGGGTGGTGACTTGACTGCTTATTACGGGGGGCAGGTTTCCATTGACCCTGTTCCGCACATCCGGCGAGAACCGATAGGGATGGTTGTTCTTCCGATATTATCCCTTATTATGTCGCGAGGTAGTTGGCCTTTCGGTTATGCAAGTGCCCCTTACGATTCTGACTGGGCGGATCGGTACCCGAAACGCGCTGCATGGATGGCTCTTTCTGGCCCTGCGGCCAACCTTTTAACAGCTGTCGTTGCAGGAGTGTTAATACGGATCGGAATTACATTTCATGTATTTGTTCTACCGCCCGTTATCAATTTTACAACGATCGCTGTTGGAGCCAGTGAGGGCGTATGGACTGTGCTTGCCATGTTTCTCAGTATGCTTTTTTCTTTGGGCTTGATACTTGCCGTGTTCAATATGATTCCTCTACCACCACTTGATGGGAGTGGGGTGTTACCATTATTTTTGAATAATGAACTGATGATGAAATACCGGCAGATAATGAGTCAACCCGGCTTCGCGTTGATGGGACTGGTCGTAGCGTGGAATGTTTTTGGACCTATTTTTCGGCCGGTTTTTCACATTGCGATCAGCTTGCTATATCCATGGTTGTAATGGTCATCTGAATGCAAAGCATCTATACGACAACAATTACTGATGAAGCCAGGAAGCGTGGCATAAGAATTAAAGTTCTTGATGAACATATGCCGATTTTTGTCCTTACAAAAGGCAGAAAGAACGTGCGATGTTTCAATGCGCTTACTGATAAAGTTGGTGCTGCAAGTTTTGTAATGGCGCAGAACAAGCGGGCTGCCAATTCGTTTTTACGCAAACACGACATTCCTGTTCCTGCTCAAGAATCGTTTTTTGACATTAAACAGGCGATGCGTTTCCTGAGGAAGTTCGAAAATATAGTCGTAAAACCTTCCACGCAATGGGGTGGACGCGGTGTTTCCGTTGGAATCAAGACTTCAGCCGAACTCAAATATGCGATTTGTGAGGCGCAGAAATATGAAGACGATGTTGTTCTTGAGCAGTATGTGCGTGGAGAGGATTTTAGACTGATTTTTGTGAATTATAAATTTGTGGCAGCCATCAGGAGGAGGCCTGCTGTCATCATTGGAGACGGTCATAGTTCGGTACAGTCACTTATTAAACGGTTTAACAATGTGGAGAAGAAGATTGATCCCAGTCATCAGATTCCAATTGATGTAGAAACGAAGCGGGCGCTTCGACAAATAAGAATGTCGTTCGGTGCGATTCCACCGAAAAATGCATCGGTACAGGTTCGCCTTAATTCTAACTATCATACCGGGGGCATGGTCGATGTCATGAGCGATAAAATAGACAGGAGCCTGCTTGTTTTAGCAAAGAAGGTTGTCCGACTTGTTGGTATCCCTGTGATTGGCGTCGATTTTCTTTGTGATACAATCAGGAACAGATATTGGGTTATTGAATTAAGCCCTGATTTGGCCATCTCACCTCCGGAAGGGCCTGAGGTTGCCAGACATTTTATCAAATATCTGTTTCGTTTGCGTTGATATTTTCCGTGAATATAAGGTCAGTCTGATATTGGGAGATATCTTCCGTTATCCACAACTTTAAACAGGGATTTATTATTCAATACTGTCTTTACAACATCCTTTGCGTTGTGCTGGGGCAGGGCATTTCCATCAGTTTTTAATTTGTCAAAAACTTCCTCAAGGCTCAAGGGACGCCCGGCGTTCAGAATTGCTGATGTGGCACGTTCCCTGATAGAACCCTGGCCTGATGAAGTTAATGCCCGCCGTGCTGTAGTATCAAGCCCTTCGACAGAGTCTTCCATATCATTGGCACCAGTACCGTAGATTGCCGGTGCTGGTTGCACTTTTTCTGTTCGCCGTGGTGGAGGTACAACCGCAGTTCGGCGTGGGGGCGGAACTGTAGCCGGTTTTGCCAATGCAGGAGCCGGTTGAACTTCAACAGGTTTATGGTTGGTGGTATGAACTGTATGTTTCTTTTGATGCACTATCACCGGTGTTGGTGCCGCAACAGGGATGGCTTTTACAGGTGTCGGTTGAGCTGTTGCACTAGCTACAGGTGTTGCTACAACTGTTGGTAATGGCTCTGGAGGCGGTGCCTGTTTTACTGGTTCTGGGACAGGAGCAGGCGGCGGTGGTGGTGGAGGGGCTAATACTGGCTCTGGTGCAGGAGGAGGGGGCGGTTGTGGAGGTGGAGGCACTACTGGTGCTGGTTGTGGCGGTGCTACCGGAGGGGGGGCAGGTTGCTGCACTGCTGGTTGTGCAGGTTGAGTTGGTGGTGACATTGGCATAGGTTGTTGAGGTGTCGCAACCGGTACTGGTTCCATTTGGGGTACAGGTTGTGGCTGGTAAACCGGCAGTGACATTGTTGCAGGTACTACTGGCTGTTGCATTTGCTGCGTTGGAGCTGAAGGGTTCACTGGCGGCATTCCCGTGGCAGTTCCGCCAGGTGCATAGTTCTCGTTTATTGTATAGAGTCCTTTATTGGTTACAGAAAATACGTCAGGACTGTTGCATAGGACTTTTCTGACGAGAACTTTTGGTTTTTCTGCAGGCATTGGGCATCCGCCTGAAATCATTTTATCGAAGAGACCATCAAATGTTAAAGGTTTCCCGGACTGCGTTAATGCCGTTACTGCATGTTCTCTGATTGTCTGGTAGTTTGCTGAGCTTACCGTTTGCGGTGCTGCAGGGGCCTGCTGTTTCATCCCTGGTATTGTAATGGGACTTTTTAAGGGTTTCTGTCCAGGTTTTGGAATAGGGCCTACTCCAGGCTTGAAGAAGGGGCTTCCCGCCGGTTTACTTCCGCCAAATTTACCCGATGGTCCTGCTGATGGTTTCATCCCTGTCTTGGTGACTGGTGTGGCAGGTGGTTGTTGCATTACTGGTGCTGATGGTGGGGGCTGGAATGTTGGAGCCATTGTCCCCTGGTATTGCATGGGTGCTTGTGCCATTGGTTGCATCTGTCCCGGAGCCTGTGGCTGGGGTGGATACATTTGTGGCATGCCTGCGACCTGTTGATTGGGGAGGGAGTTTTGTTGAGGCATATACGGTGCCTGTGGCATTGGCTGTTGATACTGGGGGGATACTGGTTGCTGAGGTTGGTATTGAGGCTGTTGTTGGAATGGTTGCTGATAATTAGCCGGCACTGGCTGTTGGGGCTGATATTGAGCCTGCTGAAAGGGTTGCTGATATGTTGTCTGCGTCTGTGGCTGTGCTGGTATCTGAGGCTGCTGAAATTGTGGCTGGGCAGGTATCGGACTTGGACCTGGAGCAGCTACTTGAGGTTCTATTGTGCCGACCGGTTGTCCTTTGGATGCTATTACATCGATTTTTGCCTGGAGTTCCTTTATTTCTGCCTGCTTTTCCTCAATCTGTTTCTTGAGCGTCAATATTGCTATCTGTTCGTCGATTGTGAGCTTTGACATATCCATAATTGATTCCTCTGAAGGCGTTACATGAAACTGCTTGGGTAAGCTAGCGCTAATACAGGGTAACGTCAAGGTGTTCTCTTCGTAATATCAGAGATCCTGGCATATGAATTTTGCCGCAAATGAAAGCCCCGAGTTTTCTTAAAACCGGGGCTTTCATTTCGAATCTGTATTACTTGCTGGGTGGAGTTTTGATATTAAACTTTGGAGTTTGAGAAACCTGCGGTTCTTTGGTTTCTGAAGGTTTCTTATCAGCAATCTTGCCAAGAAATTCGGGCAGATCTAGTCCAACTTGCTTTGCCAGTTCATGCATGGGTGGCAGGGCACCCATGAGTTTTTTCCCCAGATTCGACATGCCTCCATTTTCTGATCCACCATCCCATACGAAGATCTTTTCGATAGGCAGATCCTGAATAGCCTTGGCCTGTATGTTTGAAATCTCTGTTAGTTTCTCAATGAGGAGTAGAACGGATGCAACCTGTGGGTCTCCTGCTGACTGTACGAGGTTCCGATAACCTTCAGCCTTTCCGTCAAGAACTGCCTGCTGACCTTTACCTTCGGCGGACATCTTTGCAATCGTCGCCTCGGCTTGTCCTTTTGCAATCAGTATGGTCTGTTCTTTCTGGGCATCTGCCGCAATGATAACGCGTTTCTTTTCTGCCTCGGCTGGGACGACCATTTCCGCGTTAAGACGTGACTGCTCGCGTAGTGCCTTGGCATCTTCCGCTTTCTTTTGAGCATTTTCCTGAGCTACGCGGATTGCCCCATCAGCTTCCTTGGCAGCTGAATCACCTTTGTTTCTGGATTCCTCTTCAGCGACCTTCTGGTTGGCTCTGTACTTGGCCTTTGCCGCGTTAGCCTCTGTT
>Ga0156394_1305_pt3 | contig 29720 bp, 29 predicted proteins | sample RifOxyA3_FD_108038 | JGI IMG/M metagenome (GOLD analysis project Ga0156394, IMG submission 108038) | Lentisphaerae bacterium RIFOXYA12_FULL_48_11 | reverse complement strand
ACTTTCAGACCACTCCATCGATGTATAACATGCCCACAGAACAACACCGCCAACCCAGCCAGAGGTAGGCCAGTGAAGTCCCACCTGACGCCTGAAACCTACATAGAGGAAATATACCAATGGTACCGCAGAAGTAAGAGCAAGGAAAAGCGCCGATCTGTCTCTTGATCTATTCCATCTTCTTAAACCTGTCCATATGCCTGTCGCTACGCATGCAAAAATAACCGGAGAAACCGCCAGCATCTGACCACCAACGTATTCAAGTGCACGCAACGGGTGAATGCCAGATTGCTCCTGGCGATATATAAAGTTGAACATGAATGTGGGCCATCCGTTCTGCATGTTCCAGACAATAAAAGGCGTGATAACGAGGATACAAGCCCCTGCCGCCGCGTACAATTGCCAGCGTCCAAAATATTTACGATCTTCAGGGGAAAGCACCAGAAACAGAAAGATTGCAGGTATAATGAAGAACGCCAGGAATTTGCTCATCAACGCAAATCCGACACTAGCTCCTGCTAGTATCCACGCAGGATAACTGCCACTATGGATTGCCCTGTAGATGAGATATATACTTAAAGTCCAGAAAAAGATCAGAGGGGGATCGGTACTTATATAGACCGAGAACGCAGCATAGATTGGCATTATGAGGGTCAAGACGCCGGACAGGAATCCTGCGCGCTCAGCCTGTTTGTCCGTACCTTTTTTATTTATAACAACGGTTCGCCCCAGAAGGTATGCAACAATAGAAGTCAGTGTAAGCATTAAAAGTGCGGCGAACCTTACACTTATTTCCGTAGAACTACCGAATAAAAGAGTTGACCCTTTGATAAGATACGCGGTCAGGCCTGGGTGATCATAATATCCCAAGGCAAGATGCCTGGACCATTCCCAATGGTATGTCTCATCGCCGGAAAGAGGTAGGCTGCCGGAAAACCACAACCTGAACAAAAATAGCGTCAGGATAATCAGACCATAATATAACCGATATCGCCTGACGCTATTCTCTGATTCTGCCATTCTCCGACAATACCCAAATCAACTGTTAATTTCTCGGAACAGGCGGAGTAGGATCAACGGCAGGAATGACATATCCTTCACTCTCTAACTGAGCCTTTGTCTTGTCTACACCCTTTAAATAAATCTCAACACGACGATTTTCAGGATTGCCGTTAACAAGATCTACTTTCTTCGGATCCTTTGGCCTCTCAAAACCATATCCATTGGAGGACAGCCTGTCCTCGCCAATCGCACATTTTGAGGAAAGATACTCCACCACTGCCTTGGCACGATCTTTTGAAAGATTCTTATTGTGCAGTGCATCAGATATATGTCCCTTTGTCTTAAACTGATCACAATGCCCTTCAATCTTCGCGGTGGCCTTTGGATGGCGCCCAAGCACCTTTCCAACGACATCAATCTGCTTGTAGTAGTCAGGCTTGATAATGGCCTTATCATACTCAAACTGAATATAAAGCTCATACAATACAAGGTCATCGCTGCCGTGCCCTGCCCTTGGATCTGTGAGATCTTCGAGCACTTCATGACCATCAATTACTCCGCCACCGTCAGTATCGGCCACCAGGGGATCCGTATCGTATTTTTCCTTACTTACCTCATCACCGTCCTTGAGAAGATCAGCATCGGTATCAGGATTGAGAGGATCTGTTTTGTACGTAAAAACTTCTGCACCGTCTTTCAGCCCATCACGGTCCGTGTCAGGATCATAAGGGTTGGTTTTCCATTTCCCTTCTTCCACATCAGTAAGACCATCGCGGTCACTGTCAAGCGGTCCACCTGTGGCAACTATATTGGCAGGAACACGTGCGCCCCATGTCCACACAACACCGGCGTCAATCTGACTGTTAGCCTCTGTATCATTCCCTGCTATAAAAGCACGGAAGTCAGCTCTGACAGCCCACTCATCATTGAAATGCCACATGACACCGCCTCCACCACGAACTGTCGGATCAAAATTCTTGCCATTGATCTCGTCTCCATACCAGATAGCGGCAACACCGAGAGTCAGGTAAGGATCAAGTCGTTCCCATCGCGTAAAATGGAATAATCCGTCCAGAGCCAATGCCGCCATATATGTATTACCGAACCGCTCTCCTGGCCTGCCATCGACCATTGATACTGACTGCATCGAACCGTTTGGGTCATCAGTTGGATACCATCGATCTCTCATCTTTTCTTTTATGTACGGGGCGGTGTAAAAAAGCCCTTCAAAGCTCCACCACTCATTGTAATCATATCCCAGCCTGGCTGAGAGAATTGCGGCATCCTCTGCCTCTTCATCGCCTTGCCAGTCCTGCCAGCCAACTCCTGGACAGAAGTACCATTTCGCCTCATTGCTTGGCTCAACCACCTGCTGTGCTGTCGCAATACTTGCAACAAGAACTGCAATTCCAGACATCAATAAACGTGACCATACATTATGCATATTAGCTCGTCCTCCGTTAATGATTTAACTTGTTTTGATAGATCTTACGCTAACATAAATGCACTCAAACGCAATATATATCTACCCCGGTATTTCAACTTACAATGCTGCTCCAGAATCAATATCTGTAAGTTTCCAGCTTGTAAGGGCCGTTTCTGTTAACACCCAGATAATCAGCCTGCTTGTCAGTCAATCTGTCAAGTTTGACTCCGAGTTTTTTCAAATGCGAAGACGCTACTTTTTCGTCAAGCAACTTGGGCAGAAGGTACACGCCAACAGGGTATTTCTCATTGTGAGCATACAGTTCAATTTGAGCCATGACTTGACACGTAAAGCTGTTGGACATCACAAAACTGGGATGCCCTGTTGCACAGCCAAGGTTGACAAGACGTCCCTTTGCCAGGACTATAATGCTTTTCCCGTCAGGGAAAGTGACCTTATCTACTTGTGGCTTAATTTCTTCCCATTTATACCGCATTATTTTTTCAATTTCTATTTCACTGTCAAAGTGACCAATATTGCATATAATCGCGAGGTTTTTCATCCTACGCATATGTTTCTCGGTGAGTATATCGCAACAACCTGTCGCGGTAACAAATACATCGCCGATCGCACATGCATCATCCATCTTGCGGACTTCATAGCCTTCCATGGATGCCTGCAATGCACAGATTGGATCAATTTCAGTAACAATGACGCGCGCACCCTGCCCTCGGAGCGACTGGCAACATCCCTTACCTACATCACCGTAACCTGCGACTACTACGACTTTACCTGACAGCATCACGTCAGTTGCCCTGGCTATACCATCGACTAGCGAATGGCGACATCCATAAATGTTGTCAAACTTTGACTTCGTCACAGCGTCATTAACATTGAAGGCCGGGAAAAGAAGCTCGCCGCGCTCATGCATTTGATAAAGCCTCTTAACCCCCGTCGTCGTTTCCTCCGAAACACCCTTTATGTGTGGCGCAATCCGGTGGAAGCGTGCGGGGTCCTTCTTGATCGATTTGGCAATCTGAGACAGCAGAATCTTTTCCTCAATGCTCCCGGGTTTCCGCTTAAGTATGCTTCGGTCATTCTCAGCCTGATAACCAAGATGTATTAGCAGCGTGGCATCACCACCATCATCGACAAGCATGTTAGGACCTCGACCACCACCCCAATCAAGGATACGATCGGTATATTCCCAATATTCCTCAAGAGTTTCACCTTTTCGTGCAAAGACAGGTATTCCTGATGCAGCTATTGCTGATGCCGCATGGTCCTGTGTTGAAAAGATATTACAGCTGGCCCATCGTATTTCCGCACCGAGATGTTTAAGGGTCTCGATCAAAACGGCCGTTTGAATTGTCATATGAAGGGAACCGCTTATACGCGCACCTTTGAGAGGTTTAGACTGACCATACTGCTCTCTCATCATCATGAGGCCGGGCATTTCCTGCTCCGCTAACTCAATTTCGCGACGTCCCCAGCCAGCCAGTTGGACATCAGAAACTAAATAGTCCTTAAATCCTTTTGGTGGTTTTATAGTCTTTATATCTTCACTTTTTTTCATCTATTTTCTCTCCGGTCTCAATCTGAATGTCATTCGGCTAGATTGCCGCAAGCAGGGCGGACTTTTTGTCAGTCCGCTCCCATGTAAAGACATCAAGGTTTTCCGTACGCCCAAAATGACCATACGACGATGTAGGTTCGTAGACTGGACGCAACAATTTGAGTCCGTTAATTATTTCCGATGGCTTGAGACCAAATACTTTTCGTACCGCTTTCTCGATCTTTGATGAAGAATACTTTCCCGTTCCAAATGTATCAACGCATATAGAGACTGGGTCAGGATATCCTATCGCATATGCCAGCTGCACCTCACAGCGCTTGGCTATTTTTGCAGCAACAATGTTCTTCGCGATATACCGGGCCATGTAACTTGCACTCCTGTCCACTTTCGATGGATCCTTACCGGAGAAAGCTCCACCACCATGCCGCCCCATCCCGCCATACGAGTCAACGATAATCTTGCGTCCTGTAAGGCCAGAATCGCCCTGTGGACCACCCACCACAAATCGACCTGTAGGATTGATGAAATATCTTGTGCTTTTTGTCAGAAGTCTTGCAGGTATCTCCTTCTTGATAACCTCCTCAATGATACCATCCTTGATTTTCTTGTAAGATACTTCTGGCGAATGCTGAGAAGAAACAACGACCGTATCTATACGTACAGGTATATTGTTCTCATAAACAACGGAAACCTGAGATTTGCCATCAGGTCTCAGGAATGGTAATTTTCCGTTTCGTCTTGTTGCTGCAAGCCGCTGACATAGACGATGGGAGTACATTATAGGCATTGGCATTAATTCTGCCGTTTCATCACAAGCATATCCAAACATCATCCCCTGGTCCCCCGCCCCCTGCTCCTTGAAGAGCCCCTTGCCTGCTGTTACCCCCTGAGAAATGTCTGGTGACTGCTTGTCCATCGCAACAAGTACCGCACATGTATCATATGAAAATCCAAGATCGACATAACCGATTTTCCTGATTTTCTCTCTTGCGATATCTGCGAAACTGACCTTCGCCTTGCTTGTAATTTCGCCGGCAATGACAACCATGCCCGTACTTACCATCACCTCACAGGCAACCCGGCTCATCTTATCCTGTGCCAGGTGCGCATCCAGCACTGCATCAGAAATTCCATCCGCAACTTTATCAGGATGCCCTTCAGTTACTGACTCCGACGTAAAAACAAAAGTATCTGACATGTTTCTCCTTTGACTGTTTATAACTTACTTTTTGCTCTTAATTTCTAGAACCTTACTATTAATAATTCTGCAAAAGGTGTGAATAATGGCATTTCTTCTATACTAATTCAAGGATTTCCGGAGCAACTTCATTCAACATCCTTCGGCAATGGCTCAACACCTCTACGGCGGATTTGCATGATAGTGCAATCTTGGCAAGGTCTTTTGCGCCACTGTATCTGACACTTCTGACGGCGTCTTTAATCATCGGAACAACGGAAGGTGCAACACTCAACTCGTCAACACCCATACCCAGAAGTAATGGCGTCATAAGTGGATCAGCAGCCATTTCTCCGCAAACTCCTACCCATATTCCATTGCGATGACCAGCATCAATTGTAAGTTGTATCAGCTTTAAAACAGCAGGATGTGTTGGCTCATAAAGGTATGCAACCCTTTCGTTTATACGATCCACGGCTATCGTATACTGAATAAGGTCGTTAGTCCCGAGACTGAAAAATTTGACATGCTTGGCAATGACATCAGCCGTCAATGCCGCCGCCGGTATTTCAATCATTGCTCCAACATCGATATCCTTCTGGAATGGAACACTCATCGCAGAAAGCTCACCCTTGGCCTCTTCAAGCAATTCATTGGCCCTTACCACTTCGCCGGCATTACTGATCATTGGATACATAATTTTTACATTGCCATGCACGCTGGCACGAAGGATAGCCCGGAGCTGTCCCTTGAAATGCTTTGGCTGGAGAAGGGAAAGCCTGATTGAGCGACAACCTAGAAAAGGATTTGCTTCATGCGGAAGTTCAGCGCCTGATAGATACTTGTCTCCGCCCAGATCGAGTGTTCGGATTATGACCGGTCTGGGGGCAAGAGCCGCTGCAACCTTATTGTATACTGCCGACTGTTCTTCCTCGCTGACGACAGCACCTTTTGAAAGATAAAGGTACTCCGTCCTGAACAACCCAACGCCTTGCGCACCATATTTGAGAACGGCATCTGTCTCGCCGGGTTGTTCCATGTTCGCCGACAAGACTATCCTGTGGCCATCCGCTGTCTCTGCAGGCTCATCTCTGAGGTTCGTAAGTCCACTCACAATATTTTTCCGTGCCTCAGCAACCCTGCCATACTCTTCAAGACGTTTAGGCGAAGGATGGATAATTACAGTGCCCTTATTCCCGTCGATCAGGACTTCGTCCCCTGTCGTAAGCTTGTTAGTTATATCTCTGAGCCCAACGATAGCAGGAATCTCCAATGCACGTGCCATTACGGCCGTATGTGACGTCGGGCTTCCCAGATCTGTCGCAAACCCAATAACCATATCCTTGCGCAATGATGCGGTTTCCGACGGGGCCAGATCGCGTGCAACGATAATATGTTTGTGTTGAAGTTCCTCTTTACTGGGATTGGTATCACCTGAAAGATTCCTGATGATCCTTCGGCTTACATCACGAATATCCGCAATACGCTCACGGATATAATTATCCTCTACCAGTGCAAGTGCATTTGCGTAACTTTCTGCCGCCTCTTTAACAATTGTTTCTACATTCTTTTTCTTTGTATGAATACCTGAAATTACAGCCTGAAGAAATGAGGCATCGTCGAGTACCATTAAATGAGCATCAAGAATTCCAGAATCGCCTTTCGGCGTTCTGACACCTAACCCTTCCTGGATTTCCTGTATCTGGCGCCTGGTCTCAATCAATGCCTCTTCAAATTTGCTTATTTCCAGTTCAATATCTTCGGCATTGATATTGCGCTCTACAATCTGTATAGCCTTGGCTACTACAACAAGAACAGGACCTATCACTACGCCGGGAGAAACGCCGATACCAACTAGAACTTCTTCCTGTTTCTTTTCCTTGCTGTGCTCCGGTGTTTCGGAATCACTCTTCATCGAACTTGCTCTCTATTAACTGTTGCAGTTCGCTGATAGCCTCCTCTGCATCCACGCCCTCGACAGACACTTTTATCTTTGATCCCTTTGACGCCTCCAGGGTCATCAAGCCCATTATGCTTTTGCCGGAAACCCGGTTTCCGTCCTTCTCGACATAAATATCAGAATCATACCTTGAGGCTGCTTTTACAAAGAGAGCTGCAGGTCTGGCGTGTATACCATACTGGTTGAGTATTACAAATTCCCTTACAATCAATACGCTATCGTTTTTCTTATTCACTTCCGTCGAGTCCCTTGTTCATTAAAGTCATCAGTTTCTGATCCAGTTCTTTGGCTGCGTCATGCCCGAGCTTGCGTAATCTCTGGTCCAGAGCCGCAGTTTCGACCACATTTGTCAAATCACGACCCGGGGCAACAGGAATGAAAATCTGCGGTATTGATACACCAAGCAAGGTACGGGTGGCTTTGATCTCTCCGCCTCTGTTTTCTTCGTCTTTTGTACCTGGCTGGCAAAGAGTTACTACAAGATCAAGCCGTTTTTCCTCGCGCACCGAAGCCACGCCGAACAGACTGGGTACATGAATAATACCAAGCCCCCTGATCTCCATGTGATATCTGGTTACTTCAAATGGCGCACCAATTACAGCGCCTGAACTGTCGACTCGGAGCGATGTTATATCGTCAGAAACAAGTGCATGACCTCTTTTCAGAAGGCTTAAGGCAGTCTCACTCTTTCCCATTCCAGGTTTGCCCTCGATAAGAACACCAATCCCAAGAATTTCCACCATGGTTCCCTGAATAGACATTTTCGGAGCCATCAGGTTCTCCATGATTATAGTCGCTGCGTTGACGAAATGTTTTGTTACCATCTTCGTTCTAAGCACCGGAACATCGTATTGCTTGGAATATTCCTCGATTTCAGGGAAAGCTTTTTTGCCGCGAGTTAAAACCACACACGGGATCTTGCTCGCAAAGAAATCACGCAGTCTCTTGGGCCTATCCACATCACTCATCGATGACAGGTATGCATGTTCAGCCAGACCAATCACCTGTATCCTCTTATATGCAAAATGCTCAAAAAAACCTGATAGAGCCAAACCTGGTCTGTTGAGGGTCGCTTCAATAATATGATTCTCAAGCCCCCTTGTGGCACTGACCATTTCTATCATCAGAGGGGTCCTGCCTGACTCCAGGAAAGTTCCAACCGTCACTTTTGTGACTTTACCATCCTTATCAGTGTTCATATGAACATACCCTTTCTTCGAAACCTCAACTCACCCGCTTTTTCGCAGCTTTCTTCATTACTGTTTTATGATCATGCGATCTGTCAGAAAGTTTCCGCAATTGCTTTTCAAGCTTATTAACCGCAACGTCAATAGAAGCAATCATGTCGTCGGCAACTTCTTTTGCCTCAACACGTACATGTTTCTTTGATTGCGCAAAAACCTCTGCAATATTCCTGTGCTTTTCAACATCAAGCGTGATATGAACATATTCAACTTTAGGGAATTCTTCAATAAGCATCTCTGCTTTTCGTCTCGCATATTCCTGAAGATTCCCCTTCTTATCCATATGCCTTACAGTCACTTCAATCGACATTTCTACCTCCTCTACATAGTAAAACCAGCCCCAAGATACAACTGCCTGCTCATTTCATCATTAACAAGGAAGGAGCTTGCCCCTTCCCTCAAAACTGTACCTTCATATATCAGATATGCCCTGTCAACAACAGCCAGAGTCTCTCTCACATTATGATCCGTAATTAATATTCCCAGCCCACGTTTTTTCAACCCCTTCAGTATCTCCTGTATATCATTTACAGCTAAAGGGTCAACCCCGCTGAAAGGTTCGTCCAGCATCAACATAGATGGGCTCGTCACCAGGGCTCTTGTAATCTCAACCTTTCTTCGTTCACCGCCGCTGAGAGTGTATGCTTTTTGGTTTGCAAGACCGGCGATATTAAGTTCATTCATCAGCACGTCAAGGCGCCTTTTCCTCTCCTCGTCCGACAAGTCTAACGTCTCAAGAACTGCCATTATGTTGTCTGCAACAGACAGTTTTCTGAAAACAGACGGTTCCTGTGCCAGATACCCAATTCCCATCCTAGCCCGTTTATACATTGGTACATGGGTGATATCCTGCCCGTTAAAGAGAACACGCCCTGCCTCTGGCCTGATTAGGCCAACCATCATATAAAACGATGTCGTTTTCCCGGCACCATTGGGTCCCAGCAAGCCAACGATTTCACCGGCATTCACATGGAGGCATACTTCATTTACCACTGTTTTATGGTGGTAAACTTTGACGAGCCTGTCAGCCTCCATTAACCTGTTTCCTTCAGTCATCATAAATTACTTTTTGAAGCCGGCCCCAGGTCCTATGTTCGGCAAACCAGTGCTTTTGGTTGGAGTGAGAACCAGGTTTCCAGGCTCACAGACCATCCGGTCCTCGTTAATCCAGAAAGTAATCTTGTCGCCCTTGACAAGATCGTTTCCTCTTTTGATCTGAGCATCACCCACCAGCATGATCTCCCCCGTCTTTGCTATGAAAATGGCTTTCTGGCATGTCCCTATCTTATCCTGCTGACTTAGGCGGACATTGCCAATTGCAATTGCCTGTTTCATGCTGCTTTCATTATCAAAAACCACGGTAAGTTTATCAGCCTGGAGCTGCATATTGGCATCCACAACCACAACATTCTTCTCAAACTCGGCAGTCATCCTTTGATAGTCAAAACTTAAGCGATCAGAAGTAATGGTCGTTTTATTCGTAGCTGGAGCATCTGAGGCAAATACTGCACCGGCCATCAATATTGCTAAATATACAAAAATGAACCTTTTCACTTTCTCTTCCCTTTCAGCATATTCGATTTCATCATCCCTCCGGTCAGGACAACCTTTACATTGTTTAATATAGTAACCATCTGTTCGTTAGAGTCCCATTCAAAACCCTTGCCGGTAATAACGATCCCCTTCTTGTCTACCTTTACGTTGTTTTCAGACTTTGCCATCTTTGCCTGCTTGTCGTATATACAGTCATCCGCCGTCATGGTTATGTCCAACAATCCTTCGACAGTAAAAAACTCAGAGGTAATGTTTGTGGCATATATCTGGCCATTTTCCTGGACATTGGCTTTCTCTGCCTTTAACTGGGCTTTAAGCTGTCCATTATCGTGATATCCAAGGGGATACCGCAATCCGGTTACCGTTCCCGCAAGTCCAATTGCCTCATTAGTTGTCTGTGCAAATACAACACACATGGAAAAAGCCGTTGATATCAAAAACAAATAGGCCACCACACTCTTGTTAGTCCACAATCTCATCAATTCTCCTCAACCTTCTCCACACCCCGACAAGATTTCCAAAAGCCACTGCATTGTCCGAATCTGAAAGCGCTTTTGCCGGTTTCTCGTGAGTTTCCATAAAAACAGCATCACAACCAGTGGCAACAGCAGCACGGGCAAGTGCTGGTGCCCACTGTCCATCACCACCGGAGCGATTTCCAGCCCCTCCAGGCTTCTGAACACTGTGTGTTGCATCGAAGATAACCGGATAACCGAAATCTCTCATCACCAGCAGACTTCTCATGTCAGCCACCAGATTATTATATCCGAAGCTAACGCCTCGTTCTGTCAAAAGTATATTCCGATTACCAGTACTTTCAATTTTATCAATAATGTTCTTAACATCCCAAGGGGCAAGAAACTGTCCTTTTTTGACGTTTATAACCTTGCCGCTCTCCGCGGCCGCAATGATCAAATCAGTCTGCCTGCAAAGAAAAGCCGGAATCTGAATAATATCAGCTATAAGAGAAACAACCCCGACCTCCGCTACAGAGTGTACATCCGTCAGAATCGGAACCCCGAACTTTTCCTTGATTTCGGAGAGAATGCTAAGTCCCTTAGCCAGTCCTGGTCCCCTGTAGGAATTCAAAGAAGACCTGTTTGCCTTATCATATGAAGCCTTGAAAATAAAGGGGATGCGTTCTTTATTCGCCAGTTTCACAAGTTTTCCGGCAAGCGAGATGCATGCCTGCCTGCCTTCAATAACACAGGGGCCTGCAATCAATGCCAGGGGCTGAGCGCCTCCTATCCTGACCTTCCCGGCTTTAATGGTTTTCGTCATAAGAAACACCTTGGTCCGCTTTTATTTCTGCACCACTTTACGAAGTTCTCGTTCAACGTATTTAACATCAGACGGAGTGTCAACGCCAATCCCTGCCCTGGCTGTTTTTAAGACAAGTATTTTCCCACCAATATACAAGGCACGCAGCTGTTCCAGTTTCTCGGCTTTCTCAAGTTCGCATTGAGGGGTATTTACCAGTTTTTCAAGAAAAGTTACTCGATAGGCATATATGCCTACGTGTCGCCAGTAAAGGCCGATTGGATCCATGTCGGCATCACGTAAAAATGGAATTGTTGATCGAGAGAAGTAGAGCGCCTGCCCTTTACTGTCCCAGACAACTTTTACAACCGAAGGCGCTGAAAGTTCTTTACTGTCTGTAATTGGAGAGGCTGCCGTGGCCATGTCCCACTGCGGACTCGAGAGCATTTCTCCTGCCAATCTGTCAATCAGTCTGGGATCAATAAGAGGTTCATCACCCTGTATGTTTATTGCAACAGTAGCTTCTGTCTTACCTATGGCTTCTGCTATTCTGTCCGTACCGGAAGGATGATTTGGTTTAGTCATGACAGCCTTGACTCCGGTACCCTTCACTGCGTCAGCAATACGCTTGTCATCGGTTGCAACCAGAATTCCATCAAGCCGCTTTGCCTTGAGACATTGTTGAACTACCCAGTGAATGAGAGGTTTACCGCAAATAGGTACAAGGCTTTTGCCTGGGAACCTGGTCGAACCCCACCTTGCCGGAATGACTCCTATGACTTTGTTTTTTACCAAGATTCACCAAAAAAATGACAGGAACCTGCGTACCACGTTGCTATTCTATGGAATTCAAGAGCTCAGAAGGAGTACAAGTTGCCGTTCCAACCTTGCCCACCACCACACCTGCAGCATAATTAGCAAGGGAGGCTGCCTCATAATAATTGGCACCTGCCGCACTCGCCAGCATGGCCGAAGCAATGACCGTATCCCCTGCACCGCACACATCAAATACTTCCCTGGCTTTAGCCGGTATAACCCTTGGAGCGTCGCCCTTGCCAAGCATATACATTCCATGAGCGCCCAGGGTAATTATCAGAATCTGGGGATGCCACTTTTTTACGAGTATTTCAGAAGCCTTCTGCAGTCGTGTGTCCGTGATCGGATCTCCCCTGAGCGGCATATCAGGCAGCCCGGCCGCCACCATGGCTTCTTTGTAATTCGGAGTAGCCAGAGTAATACCGGAAATATTCAACTCACAATTATCTTTTGGATCGAATCCAACCATTACATTTTCTTCACCTGTAATGCGAAGAATTGCATTCACGACATCCTGACAAATCACACCCTTCCCGTAATCCTCAATGATGATCCCGTCAACCTCGCCAGCGATGCTTTCAACTCTCGCACAGAAATCCTTAATCACGGCTGCAGTAGCTTCCGGGGGATCTTCATGGTCAATCCTCACGACCTGCTGCCGGTCGGCCATAATACGCGTCTTGACAATGGTCCTGACGGAATCACCGACAAACACACCTTCATGGCTGATGCCTCTGCACGTCAATTCGTTTAGCAGCTCATCGCCTTCCCTGTCCTTCCCGACAATCCCTGACACTATGGCCTGTCCACCAAGAGCCTGCACATTCAATGCAACATTTGCAGCACCACCAGGCCTGCTGTTTTCTTCATTAACAAGAACCACGGGAACAGGAGCCTCAGGCGATATTCTATGAACAGATCCACATATATACTTGTCCAGCATGAGATCACCGATAACAAGTATTTTCCGATCCTTGAAAGCCGCCATAAGATTCTTTGCACGTTCCAAGCTAATCATCTATTTAATCTCCCAAAAACCATTGGCCACAACCACCGACTGCCGTTTCAGCTTGTCAACAGCCACATAATCAACTGCATCTGAGGCCAACCATTCACGTTCAATATTATGAATATTAATATTGTCAGAGCCAAGAACATTATACGCGTTAAGCCTGTAAAAATAGATATCCTTCTCGGGAAGAGATAAAGGTTTCATATCAAAGAAAAGACCGCTGACTGACGTTGATATTGCACCATTTCCGGTAATCCAGGCTATGGAACTGTCGCTGATGTGGATTCTAACCCTCCTCCTGAAACCCTCCGTCAGCTTTGACAAATCGCCCATATGTTTTCCAGGCAACGTTCCAAGATGTCCGAAAACGCTGGGCGTCCACCCCCCATCTTTCCCCTCCATCAGGTTTAACATTGCCTTATGCGCAGCAATACTGAGCGTCCCGTCAATTTTGAAGCCTATCCTTAATTCCTTTATCTTGAAATCAGGTACACCATTGCCCCCTGTATCCATGGATGCGATATTCTCCACCACGATCTCTGCTGCACCACCGATCCTTGCGCTTTCAATCGTTAATTCCATGGAAAATTGTTTCTCAAGCCAATCTTGGACAATATGCCTTCCCTTCTCTGTTCCCAATCCGAAGAAAACAAAAAGAAAACAAAGGACAAAAGCTATAAGCAGCAGGGAAAGTAGAGAGCTTAAACACCCCAGTCCTGCTGGTCCGTTTCCGCCCTTGCCGTTACCTTTAGAATTATCGCCCATTTATTTCTATGCCTCATCCCATGATGAAGTAGACAGAGAATCAGTCTCTTTTTTCTTTCTTTCCCCGAAGAGTATGGAACCCAATCTGATCCATGTGGCACCCTCTTCAATTGCCACTTCGAAATCATGAGACATTCCCATCGATAACTGTTCCAGGGGAAATCCTGATTCTTTGCGGCATTTATCGCGCAAGTCTCTCAATGCTTTAAAGTACGGCCGAGAGCCTTCCGGATCAGGTGTAAATGGCGGAATCGTCATTAGTCCAACAACATCAACATTCATAAGTTTTGTTGCACCCTCAAGCACAGCCGGAACTTCTTCAGGATTCATTCCAAATTTACTTCCCTCTCCAGAAACATTCACCTCCAGGCAAACGGGCATTGTCCCACCCGCCGCAAGTTTCTGCATATTAATTGTCTCTAAAAGTCTGGCCGAATCAACACCATGTATCATCTTGAATAACTGAACCGCATCTTTCACCTTGTTCCGCTGTAAATGGCCGATCATATGCCAGTCAAGGTTTCCAGAACAAAGCGGTATTTTTTGTTTTGCTTCCTGGATCCTGCTTTCCCCAAAAACTTTCAGGCCACATTCAACCGCTTCTGCAACATCCTGTGGGCCAAACGTCTTAGACACAGTCAACAGCTGGACCTCTTCGATTGACCGGCAACACCTGAGGCATGCCGCCGTTATCCTGTCCCTCACTTGGTCAAGCCTGGATTGAAAACTGTCAGCCATGATAATACACCAGTCTCCACGTTGTCCGATCGTCTTTCACTCTTACATCCCCTGTCGGCCTCTTATTGCTTTGGACAGCGTCAAAGCATCGGAATACATGATACCGCTGCCAGCGGGCAGGCCGGAAGCAATTCGTGTAACTTTTACTCTCTTTTCCTTAAGAACTTCAGCAATGTAGCTGGCAGTTGCATCGCCTTCCACATCGGTACTCAGCGCAAGTATGATCTCTTCGATCTTCTCGTTCTCAACCCGACCGAGCAATGAATCAATCCTCAATTGCAAAGGCCCATTGCCTCGTGACGGCGCCAGCTTCCCCATAAGAGCATGGTATCGTCCGTGGAATCCTCCGGATTTATCAATCGCAAGTATATCACTTGGATCTTCCACAACACACAGGACCTTGGCATCCCTTCCAGGATCTGTACAGAGTCTACAAGGATTCTCATCAATGGCTGTAACACTTCCACAGCGCGAACAACAGCAGATCTTTTCATGCATGCCGCGCAGCGATGCAACAAGTTCGTCAAGAAGGCCGTTATTGTCGCGAGCCAGTTTCAAAGCCATTCGCTCCGCTGAACGGCGCCCTACACCGGGCAGTTTTGCCAGACACAAAACAAGTCTGTTGAGGATTTCTGAAGCATTCATGAGGAAAGCCAGGCCAATTTAAAGACCTAATCCTTCCGGCAATCCAAGCCCGGACGTTAGTTTCGACATCTCTTTTCCGGCTTTTTCTTTAGCCGCAAGCAGGGAACCGTTTACAGCCGCAACAACAGCCTGCTCAAGACGCAATGGGTCATTTGCACTGATCAGTAGTGGATCAATTTTAATATTGTCTATGGTCATGTCACCCCTGGCCACCACCTTGACAAGCCCGCCCTTCCCTGCAAATTCAACCGTCTGCTTTGACAGTTGTTTCTGAACATTCTTTAATTCACGCTGCATCGACATCGCCTGTTTCATCATCTCAAACATATTTGCCATTTCTTTTACTCCCTTACGTCCATTACAGTACCATCGAATATATCCAACGCCTTCTGTACAGTCGGATCATCTATTAAATCGCGCTTTGTTTTAGCCTGTCCTTTTGCAATTGCAGGAGGAGGAACCAGCTTTCTTGTCGTAATGCCGCTCCCTCCCTCGGCACGTTCCTCCTTACCCTGAACGGCTGCCTTTAACTCCACAGTAACAGAACGTTTCAAAAGAACACCTAATACGTGTTCAAGCGCTTTGCGGTTACGCGGTATATCAAATTTTTCTATGCTGTCTGCAAATTCCGGGTCGAAGCCAACAGTTACCTTGTTGCCGTCCACACATGTAGGCCGCGCATCAAGCAAAAGGCTTTTTGAACCGACAGCCATCTTGCCCACCTTGTCAAGAACTTCGCGCCAGCTGCTCTTTAGTAAATCCATCTCGTCATTTCCATAAGCATCGGAATCAGGTGCTTTCACTGCTGGTTGCACGTGTACTTTCATTGATGCATCGACATAACTGGTTTTGCTCACGGAATCGTCCTGCATGGAGCCTCCATGCACAGTCTCAACTCCACCACCTGCCTTGAGCGCGTTAATTTGCCGGATAACTTCATCAATGGAAACAACCGTTGCCGCCCTGGAACACTTGATCAATGCAGTCTCAAATAGAGTCAGCTTGGACAGGGCATACTTCATCCTGTTTTCCGTCTCGCCAAGTATGTCGGAAATCCTGATTACTCGTTCATGATTCGTCATTGAGGCCTGTAGCTTCAGGCACTCAACCTGTGTGTCTATCAGATCCATACCTGAGGCATCTTTTACATACATCCAGACAAGAAGATTCCTGAAGTGCCCCATAAGTTCGAGGACAAACCGCTGTAAATCCTTCCCAGCCCCGTCAAGGCTGGCGGCCAGTTCAATGACCTTTTTGACATCTCCCTTGATGATGCTGCCGGCCATTTCTTCCAGCATACTTCGTGATGCCAGCCCAAAGACGGAAAGCACATCATCTTCTTTGATGTCTGCGCCTTTAAATGAGACAAGTTGATCCAGCGCTGACACAGCATCACGCAGTCCCCCTTCACATCCCCTCGCAACCGCAAGAAGAGCGTCAGGATCAATCTTTATTTTTTCAACTGAGGCAATATTCTTCAACCTGTCAACGATCAGGCCAACCGGTATCCGCCTTAGATCAAACCGCTGACATCGGGAAAGAATTGTGGCAAGTATTTTCTCAGGCTCTGTCGTTGCAAAAATAAATTTAACATGAGGAGGCGGCTCTTCCAGCGTTTTTAGCAGTGCATTAAAAGCCGCGGTAGTAAGCATGTGAACTTCGTCGATTATGTAGATCTTGTAAGTGCCGTGCGTAGGCGCATACTTGACCGTATCCCTGAGCTCGCGAACCTGTTCAACACCGTTGTTGGATGCTCCGTCTATCTCCATCACGTCAAGGCTAGTCCCGGCAGCAATCTCCCTGCAGGCGTCACATTTATCACAGGGAGTAACCGTAGGCCCGGTGGCACAGTTAAGAGCCTTGGCAAAAATACGAGCCATGGAAGTTTTGCCGATTCCGCGAGGTCCCACGAAAAGATACGCATGCGCTATCCTCTTGGAGGTAATAGCATTTCTCAGGGTCTGGGTGACATGACTCTGCCCAACTACGTCATCAAACTGGCGCGGACGCCATTTTCTTGCCAACACTTCATAAGCCATGATTTTTTAATCTCCATTCAGGCTGGATGGTTACAATTCCTCTTCTATTTGACAAGAAGATATGCATCCTACACACTGTGAAACGTGAACATAAATCATGAACACTATATGCGTCTGGCCATTAAACAGGCAGAACTGGCAAAGGAAAAGAACGAGGTTCCTGCCGGCTGCGTTATTATCCGTACCACACAGCAGGCTGACACGCCTGTATTGACTGTAATAGGCCGTGCCCATAACCAGGTGGAAATGCTGCATGACCCTACTGCCCACGCTGAAATGATTGCCATCACCCAGGCCGCCAGCGCCGTCGGTGATTGGCGCCTTACCGATACCATTCTGTACGTCACAAAAGAACCTTGTGCTATGTGTTCAGGCGCAATAGTCCTTGCGCGGATACCGCTCGTTGTTTACGGGGTTCCGGATCCACTGCGAGGCGGCGCAGCCTCCGTATTCAAGATTCTCAACCACCCTGCCATGAATCACAGGAGTGACATTATTTCCGGCATACTTGAAGAAGAATGCCGTGCCCTGCTCCAGGATTTCTTCCGTGAAAAACGTTCGCCTAAATTTCCGGGGAAAGATTCTTAATTTTCTTGTCAACGGGTTGACAAACAAATCCGATTGTGAAAATATCATCATTCTATTGTAGCTTTCTAAACGTTCGACGGTAATCCCAAACAGAAAGGCAAGCATGAGAACAACACGTAGAAACTTCCTGAAAACCACATCTGCAATCGCTGCAGCACCATTTATTCTCCCTTCGAGAATATGGGCAGCGGACACTCAGCCAAACAACAAACCCGGCATGGCGTTCATAGGTGTAGGTAAACAGTCACGCGGGTTGCTGAGCAACTTTTTGCACCAGGATGTTCAAATACTGGCCGTTTGCGACGTAGATACAACGCGAAGGGACGACTCGAAGAAGAAAGTTGATGCTTTTTATGCAAAAAATCCGGGAAAAGGACCTGCCGACTGCAAGGCATACAACGATTTCAGAGAAATCGTTAACCGTAAGGATATCGACTTGGTCTGTATCGCTACCCCTGATCACTGGCATGCAGTTATTACCCTCGCCTGCCTGCGCTCAGGTAAAGATGTGTACTGCGAAAAACCTCTGACACACAACATCCATGAAGCTGTTGAGATAATCAAGGCCGTAGACGTAAATAAGCGCGTCCTCCAGACCGGATCTATGCAGCGTTCATCCAAGGAATTCCGCGTTGCATGCGAACTTGTCCAGAATGGATGCATCGGTAAAATCGAGAAAGTCGAATGCCAGTTTGGTGATCCTGGAATTCCATGCGATCTCCCTGAAGAAGCTGCGGAACCAGGCTTGGATTGGAACATGTGGCTTGGACCTGCGGAAAAACGTGCATACAACTCTGTCCTGAGTCCAAGAGGGATGCACGATCATTTCCCGAATTGGAGGAAGTATCGCGAGTTTGGCGGTGGCATGGTAACTGACTGGGGTGCGCACCATCTTGATATAGCGCAGTGGGGCCTGGCTATGGACAACAGCGGCCCGGTAGAGATTCGTCCACCCGAACAGGCACAAGCGAAACGTGGTGCAACGCTCGTATACGCTAACGGCGTTACAGTGACACACAAAGATGGCTTCGGCGTACATTTCTTCGGCACCCAGGGTGAAGTAAAGGTCAATCGCGGCAAATTTGTCTGCATTCGCGACGGCAAGACTATTGCGAAGTTTGAGAAACGTGAGGACGGTTCTTCCTGTTCAGCAGAAGTTCAGAAGGCGGAAAAGGAACTGCTGCAGGACGCCAAGATCAAGCTCTACGAGAGCAAGTCTCATACGGACAACTTCATGGACTGTGTAAAGGACCGGAGCAAGAAGCCCATTACAAGTGAGCAGATCGGCGGACGCTCGGCAATATGCTGTCACTTGATGAATCAGGCTTACTATAATGGTAAAAAAATGCTGTGGGATCCTGCAAAATTCGAGTTTACCGGTGGAACCGGTGACCCGAAGTGGCTCACACGCGATTACCAATCACCGTGGAAAGTATAGCTGAAACTGGATTGGCAGCCCCACAGGGACGATCAGAAATGGTCGTCCCTGTTTTTATTGACTTACACCACTACTTTAACGCCCTTGCCTTCCAGCATAAGCCGCCCGAATAATTGAAATGGCGGTCCGCAAATCCAATATACTGTTCCCAGTCGTAAGGCAGAACGTCATGCTTGCCCGTTCGTATGTGGTACCCTATAAATTTGCCAACAGGCTTATCAACTCCAGGCATGTCATCAACACACAAACCTTCAAGCCCGAAAAGTGTATAAACAGGCTCTGCATGCTTAGCTGCTAGAAATTCACCTTTCGGATCCGCCCATTTATCCTCAACAGCACTCGCCACATATACAGGCCGCGGGGCGATTAGCGCTATCAGCTCATTCTGATCAATGGTCAAATCCTTTTCGTTCTCATTATACTTCTTGAAATTGCCACAGAACCAGTGCGGAAAAACAGTGTTTATGCGGCCAACAGTTTCACCAAAAATACGTTTACTCAACGCAGCCCCGCCACAACCGGAATTATTGGATATAACCAGAGCAAAACGCTCATCCGTCACCCCAGCCCACAACGCCGTTTTGCCGAGCCTGGAATGTCCGATTACTCCAACATGCTTGGAATCGATATCCGGATCACTTTCCAGATAATCCAGCACTCTGCTTAATCCCCACGACCAAACCCCGATGGCACCCCAATCGTCTGCTGCAAACTGCGTCTTTGCACCGTCTTTAGAAAGAGCGGCACGAGATCCATGCTTCCAACCCTCATCGAAATCTGGCTCCAGGTCGCCATAATAAACAGTGGCAAACGCATAACCACGCGACATCAGCATTTCTACACACCACTGACTTGCCTGTGTGCCTCTTGCTTCGCTGCCCGCCCTCTGCCTTTGCATCAGGCCGTCCCTATTGTTCTTGATCCACTGATCTGCAAGCGTAATGCCAGGATCATTCGCCACAGTATGATTCCCCTTGAAATTAAGACCCACGAATGCCGGAACCGGCTTTTTGAGTCCATTTGGAATATAGAGAAGAATAAGCATTTTCGAACCATCTTTTATCCCTGCAAAATTCACCATGATTTCTTTCCTGGTGGCTCTGCCGCCCAGTGATGTTTTATCGGCGGAAAGAACATCAAAAGTCATTTTTTCCGGCTTACCACGCATTTTTCCATACACTTCTGTTTCAAAAAGATTCATCAGTTCAGGGCGACGTTTACTTCTCCAGGTCTGCACATCAGAAACCTTGCTGCCATCAGCAGCAAGAAGAGCGTCAGGAATAGAATACGGAGGAACTTTCTCCTCGTCGTAGATGAATTCAGCTGCAAAAATACATGAAGCCGACAGGCATGCAGCCAAGGTTCCAGCGAAAGCAAAGAAACATTGTTTCATACATATCCTCCTTTAAAAGACAGTAGAAATAAACCGTGTTTAAAACTTACCACGCCACATCAGGTTTCGCAAACTCCCCTCTAATAGACTGCGGCAATCGCCAGACATGACTGCCTTCCTTGTCTGTGAAATAAAGAGAAGAATCAGACTTCTCTAACGCATTCCCATCAGCCCAAAAAGCATAAAAATCAGGATGCGCATTAACGGGCCTTCGCGCATAGGTATGGTTATAACGGCTGTCACGGGTTAACTGCTTCACCTTTTTCCATGTAGCGCCCTGATCGCTGCTGGTCCAGAGAACCATCTCGCCACCAGTTGTCCACGGCTGTGGCCCTGGTTCAGTCGGAGCAATAATGCGCCAAGTCCCATCTGCCTCCACGTACAGGGAACCATGATCGTAATTATGATCACTCGTTGTAAATAGCCTGCGCACCCATTCTTTCCCAGTCCAGCGTATCGTATACCATTCCCGCAGTCCATTTTTGGGACCGGATTCGTACCCATTACTTGTCATGAACAATACTACAGGCCTTCCATCAGCATCGAAATTTAGATCCTTGTTATAGACAACTTTCTTTTCAGAACGCGAATCATACACAAGCGCGGGATTCCTGGCTGCGGTCAATGGCAATACCAGTTTTTCGCCATTTACATTACACCAGGTCGCTCCGTGATCTGCCGTTTCCACGTAATAAATGTTTGAACGTTCGTTCAAGCCGGCAGGCTTCGGGTGATAATCAAACACGCTCGCAAGCCGTGAACCACAACGCCATGTAACCTGGTAATCACCCATTTCTATGTGTGCCAGACTCTGCAGGTCGCTCCATTTAACTCCGTCAGGACTTGTCATCCAGTAAAGCCCCCTGCCTGCCTTATAACGCGTATGCAGGAAAAGGAACCCCTTCCCTGTCATCCACCATGGGTGCGTGTAAGAAAAGTTAGTTTCAAGGATCTGCTCAAACTCATCAACATTGTAAGGTTTCTTGCTTTTATGAATCCATGACGGCCTGGCAGTTCCATGCGATGCCGAAAAAATCCAAACATAACCGGCATCATCAAGCATGATTGTGGGATTGTCATGCGCATCATCGGTTTTCTTGTTCAACAGGATTGTTGGACGGGGAAACTGTCCTGTCGTGTGATCATAATAACTAACCATATGCAAAAGAACGTTTTTATCCTTGAGCTGTCCTCCATAGCAGAAAAAGGTCTTGTTTACCTCCTTGGCATAAAAAGCATAGGGCAACATCTGCTGCGGATAAGTGGCAAAGCCACCACTGTATTTATAATGATACTCATCTTTAGAAGGCTGATTATAATACCAGATGCCACGATAACCATCGTCTTTAGTCTGTGCACATGCTAAATCAGCAACATTTAAGATCAGCATCAATACAGACCATTTTGTTTTTGATATCATGATGTAATCCTTTGTTTACCCAGTAATTCCGATTCCTCCATAAGATCCGATTGAGTATCTCGCAATAATGTCTCCATTGCAAACACTGAGATAACAAGAACATAGACATAATGACACCTAGACAACTGTAATTTACTTATCTATAATTACAAACATGAAAAGCATCATGCATCGAGATGAGAAACTTCAGCATTCATTAGCTGCTCTTGTCTCCGTATCATTTCTTTTATTGATTCTGGCTCCTGTTTTTATGACCCATGCACAGGATATAGCGGTAGGTAATTCCGAAACTGAAGTCCGCCAGATCATGGGTAATCCAAAGGGGAAGATGAAGAATGGTGCCGGGTCAATGTGGTTATATGACAATGCCGAAGTCTACTTCGAAAATGGCAAAGTAAAGAATATTCAGGGCAATGCCGCACGTTCGCAATCGGCACCTGCCGCAGCCCCGAAGCCGGCACAACCTGCTGTGGCCCGTCCCAGCCAACCGGCAGTTCCCTCTATTCAAAAAAACGTTCCAGCAAGATCATCATTACCTGCTGACGCCACCAACATTAAACAAGCGTGGACTGATGCAAGCGGTGCAAATCAATCCAGGATCATCTGTACTTTTGGTTTGCCGACTTTGTCAACAGCAGCGCGTGAGGCCATACGTCAAAAAGGAACTGTGCCGTATCGTATAACTGCTGTTGTGCTGGTACCTGCACAACCCGGAAATGCATCTAAGATGACACTTGTCAGAACCGGCTCATGTCTTATACGCATGTACAATGAAAGTGGTGCTGAAGTTTTAAACACCTCCATTCCCGCCGACAAGCTATGTCCTTCTTGAGGAGGCAGGGGCGGCTACCTCGGTGAGGTAGCAACAAAGGGCAATTATACTGCTATTGTAACCTACACTTATCCAGGGCATGGCGAGATTGGCCAAGTATTAAAAACAAGCCTATCTTTTTAAAAAAATCCAAAAGGGTCACGTCTACAGAGGCCTTGGAGAGACTGCTTCTGTGGAATCATTGGGGTCACTCTTGAGAATGTTGTACTATCTGCGGTGTGGTCGCCCAGATCGTTGATTTTGACACTGCCTGTGTCCCTGCGGGCGGCGTCCCTGTTGTTGTCTGGGCGCTGGACGGGCAGCTGCCCCTGTGGCATTCCGCGATGCCTCTGAATGATATTTATGAGAAGTATCAGCTGGAATCTGTTTCTTGATTACACGTTCAATATCCCGGAGGAAATCACGATCTTCGGCACAGCAGAAAGAAATTGCATCCCCCTCCTCCCCTGCACGCGCCGTCCTGCCGATGCGATGAACATAGGTTTCAGGCTCATTCGGAAGACTGTAATTGATCACATGTGTGATTTTATCTACGTCTATGCCACGCGCCGCAATATCAGTTGCAACAAGAACACGGACCTTCCCAGCCTTGAACCCGGCAAGTGCCCTCGTCCTGTCGGTCTGGCTCTTGTCGGCATGAATAGCCGCGGCGGCGATCCCGCTGCGCTTGAGACCATCCACAACCTTGTTCGCCAGATGTTTCATCCTGGTAAATACCAACACCTTATCGATCTTAGGATCACGCAGTAAATCAACAAGAAGCGGATCCTTATCTCTCTTTTCCACGAACATAACTCTCTGCTTAATTTTCTCAACCGTCGGTTCTTCGGGCGTGATTGTTATGTGTATTGCATCATGGACCATTGTGCGTGCCAGTTCCAACGCTTCCTTTGTAAGGGTTGCCGAGAAGAAGAGCGATTGTCTTTTTGAAGGAAGGACCGCAATAACTTTACGAATATCGTGAATAAACCCCATGTCTAGCATTCTGTCGGCTTCGTCCAATACAAATACTTCTATTCCCCCCAACCGAACATGCCGCTGATTCATCAGGTCAAGCAATCGACCAGGAGTAGCCACAAGAATATCAACCCCCTGTGCCAAAGCCTGCACTTGGGGGAATTGCCCCACGCCACCAAAGATGACCGTGTGTTTCACATGCATGTGTCGACCATATGTGCTGATACTTTCACCAATCTGTGCGGCAAGTTCGCGGGTAGGCGCAAGAATCAGAACACGTGGGGTTCTAGGCGAAAGCTGGCGTTTATGCTCAGTCAGATATTGGAGTATTGGCAATGTGAAAGCAGCAGTTTTCCCTGTTCCGGTCTGGGCGCATCCCAGGATATCCCTCCCTGCAAGGACGCCAGGAATTGTTTTCTGCTGAATCGGTGTCGGAGTAGAATAACCCTCTTCTGAAACCGCACGCTGGATCGGTGCAATTAATGCACTGAAGATATTTCCGGGAACTGTTTTTTCGGGAGTAGGTGCGAGATCAACCTTGTGATGCTTGTGTTCCATGTGAACTTTCGGCATAGGATGGACGACTTTAGCATGCTGGTGTTGATCAGTATGTAGGTTAACAGCATGGTGCCCCGTATGCTGCACCGGACGTTCCGTTCGGTTTTGTGTTACTTGCGGTGCCACAGGTTGATTATGGACAACAGGCTGATGCTGATGATCCTGTGGACGCCCCTTCCCTGGCGACCACTCCTCGGGTTTGTACTTTGAAGGTACAACAACATTCGGCCTGAATTTTGCGTGATACGGTTTGTCTTGCATATTATTTCCTGTCCGGCAGTTTCACCTTCTCCGTCCACCGGACATAGGGATGAGAAATCAAATATCGATATAGCAGTGCCATTTGTCTGGTATTCAACACCGTTGACATGCCAAATGTCAACCAACTATCAGAAATATAACTTCGCAAACTGCCGCCCTGTACGGCTTCTACGACCTTGACCAATCGCCAGTATTCTCTAAACTCTCATCTCTTAATCGTCATTAACAAGGGACTCTTTATTAGTGAATATATATTTAGTCATAATATTAGCAATTCTTGCTGGAAGATATATTGTTGAAATAGTTGCCGATTACTTGAACATAAAAGCGATTCGCACGGAAATCCCTCCTGAATTCTCCGGTTATCTTGATACAGATAAATATGCTAAGTCCCAGAATTACCTGAAGGATAACACCCTGTTTGGAGTTTTTTCGGATACTTTTGACACATTTACAACGATCCTTTTTGTCGTTTACGGGGGATTCAACTATGTGGACCAACTGGCAAGGTATTTTGGATATGGGTCAATAGTAACGGGGTTACTATTCGCCGGCATACTTATGCTGGCCACAAGGGTAATCAACCTGCCATTTTCAATTTACGAAACGTTTGTACTAGAAGCCAAATATGGTTTTAACAAGACAACAATAAAAACGTTCGTTCTGGATATTATAAAATCATTGATCCTGCTTGTCATCATCGGGACACCACTGTTCGCTGCAATCCTCTGGCTGTTCGAGGACACCGGCAGCATGGCCTGGATATATTGCTGGCTGACAATTTCGATTGTCCAGATTCTGATGATTTTCATTGCGCCATACGTGATAATGCCCCTGTTCAACAAGTTTACGCCCCTCGAGGATGGAGAACTTAAATCTGCAATTGAGGCCTACGCGCGTGCACAACATTTCAAAATGAAGGGCATATTTAAAATGGACGGATCGAAACGATCGGCCAAGACAAACGCTTTCTTTACCGGCTTTGGAAAGTCGAGGAGGATTGTCCTGTTCGATACACTGATCGAGAAACATACGCCACAGGAACTCCTTGCCGTTGTTGCCCACGAGATGGGCCATTACAAGAAAAGACATATTTTGAAAGCAATTTCACGTTCAATCACTCTCACCGGAGCAACCCTCTTTCTGATGTCGCTATTCATCGGAAACAGGGAACTCTTTGCAGCCTTCAAAATGGAAAATATTTCGATTTACGGAAGTCTTTTCTTTTTCGGATTCCTTTACTCCCCAATAGCCATGATTGTTTCACTGATTGAAAACGCCATATCACGCAAGCATGAATACGAGGCTGATGCTTATGTTATACAAACATGCGGGAATGCTGATGCAATGATATCCGCACTGAAAAAACTCAGTGTGGACAACCTTTCAAATCTCACACCACATCCGTTCAAGGTTGTCATGGAATACGGTCATCCGCCTATTCTTCAAAGAATTGAAGCCATCAAGAGATTATCCCCGCCTGGAGCGGTTGAAATAATACTGTAGCCGGAGGGGTTTAGCGAATTGCGCATGGTCAAGAAACGTGATGTAGGAATAGTCGGACTATTTCGATGCAGTGTGACTCTGCCATGCACAATGCAGCAGCCAAAACGGCTATAGAAGTATTGAACCTGTTCTAGTTCAGTAACCGGCTGATCTCTGCCAGCAGAATCTCTGGTGCTACAGGTTTATCCATTATCGAACACACTGGAAGCCATTTCTCATCAGGTTTGATTGAGGGACCGACGCCCATTGCTTTCCTTATTCCGGTAAGGAGAATAACAGGAAGATTTCCCAGTTCAGGAAAGTCCCTTAATCTCCGGCTGACTTGAAACCCTTCAGTATCTGTTGCCATCATGACATCCAGAATAACTAAGTGTGGAAATTCATCCTTGGCCAACCTTATACCGCTGTTTGCATCGTTGGCCGTGATAACCGTATATCCGGCTGATTCAATCATCGCCTTACTAGCCTGGAGAAATTCGATATCATCATCAACCATCAATATCTTTTTCATTTGTATATCCTGAAAAATCAGTGTCGATTAAGGAGGCGTTCAATTTCGGCGATAAGTCGATCAGGAGCTATGGGCTTCTCCAATACTCTGTCGACAGGAAGCCAAGTCTGGTTCGGCTGCAGAGGCGCAGGCAGATGGAGTGCATGAGTAACCCCGGTGATCAGTAAAATTCTTGTATGTTTAAGTTCTGGGATATCGGGAACCTTCCGTGCAACTTCAAAACCTTCGGTGTCTGTTGCCATCATCATGTCTAGGATCATGACATCAGGTGCAACCTCTTTTGCCATTTCGAGCCCAGAATGTCCGTCATAAGCTGAATAAACTTCGTACCCGAAAGCCTCGAAAAGATCCTTGTTGGACTCAATAAATGCAACATCATCATCAATAATAAGTATTTTCTTAGGGGCCATTACCTTCTCTATGATTGTTTTACAGGCTTAGGCTGTACAGGCTTCTCGAATCCATATTCTTTGAGAATTTTAGGTACATCAGCAGGCAAGACATTCCCGTATACGCGATCATTCACGAGGACTATGGGTGCCAGCGCGCATGCACCGAGGCATCTTGCACATTCAAGTGAGAATTTCCCGTCCGGTGTTGTCTGCCCGGGTGCTATTGCCAGCAATTCGGAAAGTTTTGCAAGAACCTTGTCAGCACCACGTACAAAACAAGCAGTACCCATGCAAATGGTTATTCTGATCTCCCCCTTGGGAATAAAACTGAAGAAGTGGTAGAAGGTGGCAACACCAGTAACTTTAACAGCCGGAATCTGCATCAGCTGAGAAACTTGATTCATATGTTCTTTTGCGAGATATCCAAATTGTTTCTGTATCCGCTGAAGCACCGGGATCAGATAGCTTTCACCGTTCTCCCGGGCCATGCATTCCCTGATATATTCTATAATTTCTGCAGGTAAACTGGCAGGTTCTGATGTCATCGAACACCTCTTGGCAGTTTGGCCGTGTAACTTGTATGGAGTAATTCATGCGTCCTATGCCCATTCGGCTCTCCAAGGTATTCCGCATACCAACGCATGATTTCAGGATTGTCATGAGATTTTCTCAGCTGTTTATTTGCGTCAATAGCGTACAAAGCTTTTGCTCTCATTCTTGCCAGATTGGGATCGAGAACATACATACCTTCGGGGGGATATGGCTGGCCTCCGCCTGCTACACAACCTCCCGGACAGGCCATTACTTCAACAATATGCAGTTTCTTCTCTCCTCTTAATATACCGTTAAGAACAGTTTTGGCATTATGCAGTCCATTTGCAACCGCGACATTGATCTCTGTACCCTTCAAATCTATGGTCGCTTCCTTTACTCCGGCGACTCCTCTGACCTCGAGGAAATTGAGGTTCGGACACGTATCGCCAGTTACCTTCTCGTAAGCGGTTCGTAACGCGGCTTCCATGACTCCTCCCGTTGCGCCGAAAATATCACCAGCTCCAGAGGACATTCCAAGAGGGGCGTCAAACTCGCCATCAGGAAGTTCCCTGTAATTCACTCCCAGACATTTTGCCAACCATATGAATTCGCGAGTCGTAAGAACCGCATCCGTATATGGTTTACCCCACGGGGCCATATGTTCAGGCCTGTTCGCCTCGTATTTCTTGGCAGTACACGGCATGATGGCAACGACGAATATCTTTTCGGGATCCAGCTTCTTTTTTTCTGCGTAACAGGTCTTAACCAGAGTCGAAAGCATACTCATTGGCGACTTGCATGTTGATGCATTTGGAATCATTTCCGGATAAAAACGCTCCATGAAACTTATCCAACCAGGCGAACATGATGTTATGAGCGGAAGCTTTTCATTTTTCTTCAGGCGAGAAAGAAACTCTTCACTTTCCTCGATAATGGTAAGATCCGCGCCTATGTTGGTATCAAAAACCTTGCTGAACCCCATTAATCTCAGGGCAGTGACCATTTTGCCTGTTGTTGGCGTACCGGGCGGAAATCCGAATCCTTCGCCAACTGCAGCCCGGATCGAAGGCGCTGTCTGTACAATCACATGAAGATCAGGATCATCAAGCGCATTCAAAACAGCCTCGGTATCGCTGTGCTCAATTAAAGCTGCAGTTGGGCAAACGTTGATACACTGCCCGCAGTGAATGCAGACGGATTCAGCCATCTTTTCGCCATGGGCTGGAGAGACCACGCTTCCAAACCCCCGTTTCTGCACATCAAGGTTACAGACCCCCTGAACTTCTTCGCACACCCTGACGCAGCGCCCGCACAAAATACATCTTTCGGCATCCCGGATAACAGCACGTGAAGATTTCTCAATCTTGAACTTTTTCCTCTCGCCGGCAAAGAGTCTCTCGCGAACACCAAGGCTGTAGGCCAGATTCTGCAGTTCACAGTTACCATCGCGTTCACAGGTCTGGCATTCCCTGGGATGATTATCCAGAAGTAATTCCACAATATCCCTTCGAAGTCGACGCAATGTAGGTGACGACGTCTTTATCTTCATTCCTGCGGACACGGGATACGCGCATGAAGCGACAGGATTCCGCATGCCTTCAACTTCCACAATACAAACCCTGCATGCGCCAAGAGTACTCAACTGAGGATGGAAACAAAGCCTTGGGATGCGAATCCCCATCGAGTCCGCCACTTCCATGATGGTACGGCCCTTCTCCGCATGTACATGGATACCATCAATTTCGAGATTTATTGTCTCCACCGCTGTCATTTTTAAGTCCTTTTCACTGCGTTAAATTTACAAACCTCAAAACACTTTCCGCACTTTATGCATTTTGGCTGGTCAATAACATGAAGCTTCTTTGGCTCACCGGAAATACACTTCGCAGGACAGTTCCGTCTGCACGCACCGCAACCTACGCAGGCTATCTCATCAACCGTGTATGTTATCAGGTTCTTGCATACTTTTGCCGGGCAGCGCTTTTCTCTTACGTGCGCATCGTATTCTGCACGGAAATGCGTAATTGTGCTGATAACCGGGTTGGGCGCAGCCTGACCAAGTCCACAAAGTGACGCCTTTTTGACTGTTTCTGCCAGACGCAGGAGCTTCTCAACG
>Ga0156394_1255_pt1 | contig 29895 bp, 28 predicted proteins | sample RifOxyA3_FD_108038 | JGI IMG/M metagenome (GOLD analysis project Ga0156394, IMG submission 108038) | Lentisphaerae bacterium RIFOXYA12_FULL_48_11 | reverse complement strand
TAACCAGCACTCGCTTGGTCCAGTCTTCGGCATGCGATGAAAAACAACCGCCTATCACAACAGCCTGCGGATCAGCGCGCTTTACTGCACTGTAGGCAACTTTCAGGAATTCAGCATATTCCTCCGGGGTACCGCTGAAAAAACTCTGCCAGCACGGTTCATTCCATATTTCCCAATGCCGGATGCGGTCTTTGAAGTGCTCGACAGTTTTGAAAACATAATTCTCCCACTCTGCCATATCACGCGGCGGCGCATCGGTCCAACTGCCATGATCCTTGCGATCCGGATGTGTACGGCCTGCCCATAATGGCGGATGGCCGAGATTTGCAAGAAGCATGAAACCTCGTTGACGCAAGTCGTTGATTTCCTCATCGCACCAGACATATTTACCCTTCTCCGGCTCGACCACACGCCAATGACAAAAATCGCCGAAATCATGCAGTCGTACCCAGCGTGCTCCCATTGCTTCCGAAGCAAGCATTGTATTTGTAGGTTTCGGCACAACGGCGGTAACATGCGTACCAAATGCCGAATCGGAATAAATTTTGCGATCACGCTTCGGAAACACGCCAAACCATACTTCGCCTGTAGACGGCGCTTCACCAGCCTGTACTCGAACGCGATACATACCGGGCTGTTCCGGCTCAAAGCACCAGTGATCGGACATCTCGCTCTTCAAGGTATGTGTTATCGTTTTCAAAGGCCGCGCCCAGAGATCTTCAAGCGTATACTTCAGCGGCAACTTGGAAGGAGGCGTCACAGATGAAACACGAGCAGTGATATTCACCTGGTCACCCACAACACACCAGCGTGTTTCCGTTTCTGCGCCGACTTCGATTGACTGTGCAGGAACATAATCTGTCGCATCGCCTTCTTCAATCTGCACATCATCAACCCAGACGGTTCCGGCCGGTACGATGCGGGCGACATAGTCTTCCCAGAGGTTCGGCAGCACGACACCGCTGACATGGTAACGCACCCACTCTTTTGTTGCAGTAATCCTGGCTTCGCGCTTGTGCCGGTTATCCGGCGAATCACCACCATCATCAGCCCATTCGAAGAAACTCATTTGAACACTGGTCTTAGGTTGCTCAGATCGGATCCACGCGCTAAGTGTATACCGCTGGCCCGTGCGAACAGGAAACGGACGGCATTCCAGGCCCGTTGGTACAACACGCGGCTTATAACTTGGTGGTAACGGCCTGTTTATCGGTGCACTGACACTTTCCAACTTTGTTTCGCCAATTCGTGCGCTGAATTTGCCGGAATGTGACTGAGTGTCATCAATTGAGAAACCGCCAACTGGCGTCCAGCCTTCAGGTCCGGCTTCGAATCCACTGTTGTAAATGCGATTGCCCTTTTTCGGAGGTATACCTGAATCGGCGATTGCTTCTTCATGAAGCCCCGGCACCAGCGAGACATCATCTACCATCAACCGGCCAGTACCGGCAAACATGATGTAGATACTGCAATTAGGATCAGAGTCACTGGCTTCACCCATTATCAGGCAGGGCGTCCATTCACTCTTCACCCGCACATTCCTCTTCAGATAACTGGTATATGGTGCACCATTCTTGCGTATACCCACATAAACAGGTATTTTTAAATCCCCTTTCATCCACAGGCGCAATGCATAAGGCTTGCCTTTTTCAACCGCAACGGCACTCGAATGAAACTGCACGCCTCCCGAAACAAACCGTGCGCAAGACACAACCTGCGCCGACTTGCTTCCGTGGATATCAGTGGTCCCCTCGGAAAACACCACATCATTGGAACCGTAACAATTGTTCACCCATCCATTTGCAATGCCTTTAGTAAATGGCCCTTCCATTCCGCCCTGTTTCAGAAGCTCGATTTCAGCGGCATCTACGCCGAGAATGGAAGCAAAGAATAAAGCGGGGATAAACATGAGATTAAAAGAGATTTGCTTTTTTGACATAGGAAGGCACCTGACTTTCGTCCTCTTCTTACCGTTAAGGAACAAAATCATAATATGAACCAGACTTCAAGATTGTTATCATCCAACAACAATCCCAAGGTGTAATTCAGAAATGAGGGTTGATTCTCCATTCTTCCGCGTCCACGCGGAATGGACACCGCATCCTCCGTACACAGCGCGGAACTTCATTTCTGGCCGGCACAGCCTCGGTTCACTTCAAATCATTCACTTGGCAAACCCTATTTTCCTGCCAACTGCCACTTCCTGGGACCGAAGGCCACGTTGTATTCCAAATCCAGCTTCAAGCCGCCATCCTTGAGTTTACTGAGTTTACTGGGGTCAGCCCTTGAAATAAGTATTAGCACTACCTGCCCCTTCTGTCTCACGCAGTTTAGCCAGCCGACTGACAGCCTTTTCCTCCTGCCGGCTAAGCACGCTGTCTTCAGCCAGAACCGCGGCAGCATTCCTCATCTGCACGCTAACCGCCGATCCTGTAGCCATTCCAAGAATACCGGCGACTTCTCGTTGCGTTAATCCGCCATACCTGATCAATAAACGAGCGGCAAACCCGCGTAACACAGAGTCACGTCGTCGTTTCTTAAACTCCCCGACATCCACCTTGAGGACTTCTGCCAGAACCTCAAGCACCTGCCCGGGATCAAGCGGCTCGGTAATACGTCTGAAAGAAACATCTTCCCTCACATCACGCTTCTCAACAAGTTTCTGATAAACCTCGTCCACCCACCTCCGAAACGAATCTCCTCCTATACTCCGGGGCGATGCCTTCAATGATTCCTTAAACTCTTCGTCTTCTTTGACTAGGCTACTCTCAACAAACTCCCGGTAGCGCTTAGGCCGTATTCCACGCTTCCCTCCCATCTCCGCAAGCATCGGACCATAATCCACAAAATCCAACGCTTTATCCTCGCCTATATAGCTTCTGTAGCTGCTCCATGGATACTGACGCAGATACTGGATCTTCTCTTTGACAGGCTTATTCTTAACTGCACCAGCATATACCGGATTCTGATGCACATAACGCGACAACGCCAGAAGATAGGCATCACCTTCAACCAGCTTTGCCTTATAACGACCATCCAGTAAATGCCCATGCCGGCTGTGTCGGAGATTATAGTAAACAGTGTAAGCCGTTGAAAGAGCCTGCATGAACTTCGAGCAGTTTCCTTCCGGCGTCTCAAACACCAGGTGGAAATGATTCGTCATCAGCACATACAGATACAGCCTGACATCATACTGCTCAACCCGCTCTGCAAGACGCTCAATAAAACGCTTCCGGTCAGCGTCGTCGCGAAACAGACTTTTATCAGTCGGCCAACTTGTGCCGCCGTAGCCTCCCGGCGAAGGCGCATCCCCTATCATCCTGCATGAAACATGATAGATAGCCCCCGGATATTCCACTCTTAACTGCCTTGCCATACCCGCAATCTACCCCAACCTCCTTCCAACAGTCAATGCCTTATTACTTATTTCAAGGGCTGACCCCAATAGCCCTGCCGTAACTCTGTTCAGGTTTCAACCAAAGGCAGAACGAAATACTGCCGGTAACGCTGAGAGCCGACGCGTTTCCAAAATTAACATAGTCATCTCGCCCATCCAGCTTCACTGCGGAATTATTAAAAGAAGCACCATTTTTCAGCTGCCCCACCAGATTTGTGCTGAAAACTTCAACTGCATTTGTAGCCAGAGGCCAATACGCGATAAATACTTCTCGATTGTCAGAAAGCGTCGGATGCGATTCTTCATCCAGCGGATTTGTACCTAAGAGATATTCTGTAAGATTTGGAAATCCGTCATGGTCAGGATCAGACAGGGCATCAGCAGGATCACTGATGTTCAATCCGTATTGCTGTTCCCAGTTATTTGGCATTCCATCATGATCTTTGTCTTTTGGGCCGGCGATTACCGCAATAGACCCGATATTGACCAGAATAAAGACCAGACCTGACAGCATTTTTCTTGTGACCATGATAGCAAACCTCTTTTTTTCGATTCGACCAGGCTGGAAAGAATATCAATAACGACAACTTCTGTCTGTCAGGGTAGACACCTGATTTTTCATGTAGGGTTTTCCCTGATACCCGGTGTAAGGATTACACCTACAAACATGCAGGGAATTACCCTGAAGAGAGAAAAGGGATGTCATTTCACGGCAGGTTCTGAGGAAGAAAATATATTCTTATTTTGCCCGGCAGGATTGAAGGGAACAGCGTTGTACATTTCGATGTCTTAGCGGAATATTGCCCAGCGTGGCCAGCGATGGCCACAACCAAAGAATATTTTAACCACCCGGCCACCCGGCCTAAAGTGCCCGAAGGTCACAAAGGGAAAAGCCTTTTTCTTCACTTCGTGGTGGACTATTCTTAACTTCTGCGCGGAATGGACGCACAGGTAGCCGAAGCTTCGGCTCGAAGGGTCGGCGAAATGGTATGCGAAAGAATACGCTGATGACAGCGTACACTACAGATCGGAAAAAAGCGCACTCCAAAATACTTTACTGATCAGCCAGAGGAACAGCAGGAAAGCGCGCGTTGCCATCTATCAGCGCAATGACTGTAATAGCCGGTTGTTGAACATACACATTCTTACTGGTGAAAAGTAGAGCGGCCTCCAGCGTAGCCTTTCTCAGCTTTTCCTCTTGTCCGCCATCACCCATTCCGCTTGCAGCAATCAGCCACCGTTCCACGGGCATGCCCTGGTCATCCGGCTTGAATTTCTCATTAATTTCCTTCCACAAACCGGGCCGTTTCGGCGTGATGTGCGCAAGCGCAAACAGCTGGGCAAGTCCGTGAGGATAAGGTTTTGACAGCCCAATAAACAATTTGCCTTTCCTGTCGATTGCGTTAGCGAAATGATGGTCCTGCTCAGACCAGAATTTGCCCAGGCTCTCCGCTGTCCGTGAAGCCATCCTGCGGGCCTTTTGCGCTTCTTCTTTCATATCGACAGAATCGAAGAACAACGCCCCTTCAATCAAACCTTGATACACCTCTATATTGTCCATCAGGTATTTGATGGGATAATCGGGCTTGGCGATGGTGAGCCCATCCGCCTGCATCACTGCATCAATCGCAGTAACGGCTCTCCTGGCAGCGTTGACAATCTCATCTGATGGCCGCTTATTACATGCTTTCTTGTAGCGCCAGGCTGTCATAAGGAAGGTAGCTGCATACGAATCCGTTGAATCCCGCTTGCCATTTGATTTATAGGCAGAGACAGAGCCTGATCGATCGTAGATCGTTCCGTCGGCCTCCTGATTGCGGGCATACCATGTCAGCCAGCGTTCGACCCTGTCGAGATCCTTAGGATTCGGCCGAACCTCGTAAGCCGCGAGCAGAGCTATCGCCGCAAAATTGCTGAAATATGGAACTGTCCAGACCGGATCGCCATTACCCTTCATGCGGATCATGCCATCATCCAGCTGGCAGTTACGAATGATTCCCAGACAATGCTCAATTATTGCCCAGTCTTTTTCGAGTGCAGACGTTCTACTCGGAACTTCGACTGCGTAGGTTACATAACTCAGCCGTAGCAACATTGCAACAAGAGCTGTAAAACATATGCTTACCTGTATCCTGGATGTTTTCATTGCATTTCATTTTTCAGATGAATCTTGCTATCCCAAGAACTTGGTTACCCCAAGTTGCAGCTTTTTCTGTCTCTCCGCAGTTCTGTCGACTGGCGTCTCCCGGTAAATATCACTGATATCACCAGCACGGTCCCGGACACGCAAACAGAATTCATGGGCTGTAAGAATGTCATCCTGCTGAATACCCAGACGTTCAGCCCACCGCTGGTCCATCAGCAGGTTGTATTCCCTCTTGGACTTAGGGGCCTTCGGCCTGAAGGAAACATCTATCGTGTCATCGCACAAGCCATTGACATTGTGACAGCATGGGAGACAAATGTCATCGGCACCAAACTCCATGCGGAGACTCACATAGTGGTTCGCAAGTATCTCCTTCGTAACGCTGTGTACCGCGTGTCCGTAAGGATGCGGTTTAGGGTCTGTGCAGCCGTCTCCGAAGGCAGTCAATATGTCAACAAAATGATGCGGCTTGATCGAGATCATCTATATCTCCCTGCAAAAACGTTCACTTTAAGGGTTTGGCGTGGTCAGCGACAATACCACTCGAAGCGTTGTTAGACCACTACTATTTTGATTGTGACAACAGGGGGGCCAACGCCTTTATGAAAACAGACGCCTGTCGCATCATTCCCAGATCGTTAGGATGACATCCATCCACTGTACCTTCGAAATCATCTCCCAGCATCTCCTCATTCGACAGGAAAAAGAGGCCCTTGATCCCGTCTTTCGTCAGCTTGTCATGGACAATACGCAAGAGATGGCCTTTGTCTGTCGGAGTAATATTTCTGAAGCTCGAGTCTTCAACAAGTAAAATGGGAGTAGATGGATGCATCGTGCGTAATTTCCTCACAAAGGGATCAACACGTTCCGTAACCAAGCCTGAATTCATGTTCCACAGACAATCGAGGACAAAGATGGAGGGATCGAGTTCGGCTAATAGATTCGCCATTTCCGGCTCCATCTTGCCACTTCCGGAGAACCCCAGATTTATAACAGGAATATCCAGTTCCCGACCAACAATGGAAGTAGCGGCCAGGCCGGGGCGGGAAACGCACCCCCCTTGAGTGATAGATGTGCCGTAAAATACAATCGGCTTGCGTTGCTTACCATAGGCTTGTCCTGGAGTTGAGAGAATCTTGCCCTTGGGAATACCAATCTCGATGGATTTCACGCCGTTGTACAATGGCAGGTAAAGAATATTATCTTTTCCAACGGCCGGGCTGAATGATGCGCAATTCGTTCCCCCAGCAGGACGGCCATTTCCCAGAAACCGCCACTTTCCTGCTTCGTTTCTGCCATAGAGGTCTATTCCGCTGACTCCCGTGGCTGGCATGTGGGGCATGGAAAGAGAATTCTTGCGGAGAGTCCAGCGTACTTTCATGGAGGAGGAATCAGTGGCAAAGTAAACACATAGTCCGGCTGAATCATGTCCCAAGTTCCAGACCGAAGACGGAACATTGCTTTTGGCTTTTACCGGAAGACGGTCGTAATAAGACTCCGTGTCAGTCCAACCCTTGCCCTCGACACCAAGCAATTGGCAGTCATACCACATGGTATTTCCATCCGGGTCTGCCACGCCACGTTTCGTATCAATCTCTGCGGCTTGAAGCAGAACTCCCGCATTGATGAACATCCAAGAAAGAAACAAAGTCTTCAGAATAAACTTCATGGCTCTCCTTCCCTTTCCATCTCGTGGTCGAATGTCTACCTTTAACCCTTATTTTATTCTTTCTTCAGCGATATACTTTTCCCGGGTAATGCGTCACGCAGCGGCCAGTTTTTATTTTCTTCCCGGGTGGATTTCAGATAATTTTCGATCTTCTCAACAATATCAGGATGTTGAACCGCAACATTATTCGTTTCTGCGGGATCGGACTGAAGGTCGTAGAGTTCGAGGGGGGCAGAACGGCTTTTATTACGAAGCCCCTTCCAGCGGCCTTCAAACAGTACGGCCTGTGATGTACTTGCTTCATGATATTCCCAGTAGAGATATTCATGCCGTTCCTGTTTGTCAGAATGACCGAGCAGTGTTGGTACAAAACTTATGCTGTCGAGCCCACTGGGTGGCGTCACGCCGGCAAGTTCTCCGGCCGTAGCCATAAAATCACCAAAATAACCTACATGGGCAGACTCACTGCCAACGGCTATTTTACCCGGCCAACGCGCAATTAATGGCTCACGAATACCGCCTTCCGTCTGATCGCGCTTGAAACCGCGATACGGGCCGGACGATCTGAAAAACATTGGATCGTAGCCCGTGTATTGTTTCAATTCAGGCCCATTATCAGAGGTGAAAATCACGAGCGTCTTCTCGTCAAGGCCAAGCTGCTTGAGCCGTTGGAGAATCAGACCTACCTGAGTATCGAGATAGGTAATCATCGCAGCATAACCCTTGTCCGGCTCCGACCATGGTTTCTCTTTGTAGACACCAAGGTCGGGCGCTTCCGCACCGTTACCAAGTTCTTTAGCAGCTTCATTGTTGGCATGCGGAATAGTAGTGGCAAAATAGAGAAAGAAAGGCCGTGATTTATTTTCATCTATAAACCGTAGCGCTTCATCCAGCATCAACGTCGGACTGTAAATGTTCTTCTTCACAGCAATACCACCGAGCCCCCAGTCACCATTCTTGCCAACAGGAATCGTTTTGACCTCGTTGTGTAATGTTACTTTTTCACGGTTCCGCCAGAGATACTCGGGGAAGTAGTTGTGTGCATGAACCTGGTCAAGGTAACCAAAGAAAAAGTCAAAACCCTGTAACAGCGGATGACCTGGCATATCATCCAGGCCAAGCCCCCACTTACCAACAAGCGCCGTGGCATAACCTGCCTCTTTGAGAAGTTTGGCTACGGTGACATCCTCGCACAAAAGCGTCTGCCTGGCCCGTGCAGACAGCGGCGCATTACCGCGCACACGACAACGTCCGCCGTGTCGGCCGGTCATTAGTACGCATCGCGATGGAGCACAGACGCTCGCCCCGGCATAAAATTGTGTAAATTTTATCCCCTCAGCGGCCAACCGGTCAATATTTGGTGTCTTGATTTCCCGTTGGCCGAAACAACCGAGATCACTGTAACCAAGATCGTCGGCCAGGATGAAGATAATGTTTGGTTTCACAGAACCAGTTTTATTCAAATTACTGGAAGTGGTTGCTGCTTCAACAATCCCCGAAAAAGTCGCTGTCAGACCTGCCAACCCACAACTGACCAGCTTCAAGAAATCCCGCCGTCCAACAGTCGTTGTGGATCCATCGGGAACAACTCTTTCGGACATATCTGGAAGAAGTTTCATAACATACCTCTTCTTGTTTTTACCCTGGTGCGCCTGTACACTGGCGGTTAAATATCTTCCAATTCTCGATTACGCCATCGCCCACTGTTCACGCAGCAGCTTGACCATGTTGAGGATCAGTTGTGTCTTGTCCGCATTCTTCGGGAACCCGCCCTCAAGGCTCACAGCCCCGCGGTAACCGATCAGCTTCAGACCCTTGAATCCGTCCACGTAGTTATCGGCATCACCATCCACACCCGGAACCTTGCGGTCTTTCAGAGAAGCGATATGCACATGCGAGAGAAGCTTACCCGCACTGATGAACGCGCCCATGAAGCTTGTCTCTTCCTTACTCATGTGCCAGAAGTCGCCCATCACTGTACAGCCGGGCCCGATGTCCCTGGAAATTGCCGCGCCGTCCGCCACCTGCCTAAGAAACATTGTTTCCTTACGTTGTAATGGCTCGAGCACTATGCTCGTGCCATGCTTGGCAGCGTGTTCCGCCAGTTTTTTACCGGTATTGGTTACAAAATCCTCGCGCAGCTCGGGGAACCCAAGTCCGGGTTTGCTGCGTGCCGGGCAAATGATCAGGCCCACTGACTTCAATGTACCCAGTATCTCAAGTTGCGGAAGGAATTTTGCCACTTCGGCGTCACGTTTTTCAGCCTCGACATATGAGAAATCACTCGGTCCGCAGGCTGTAGCAATAAATAGCTTGCGTCCTTCCATCGCTTTTTTCATCGGTTCCACGTTGTCGGATAACCACTTGCCACTGGGTATTTCCACTGCGGCAAACCCGTTGGCTTCCAGGAAATCCAGTTTCTGCTTGATCTCAGTGCCGGGAATCGCGCCCCACTGAAGACAAAGGTTCAATTCGGCTGGTTTTTCCGGCGGCGCCAGTTTCGGCATTCCATCACAGCAACATTTATCTGCAGCCACGACATGTCTGGAACCACACACAGAGGCAACACCTGCAACCGCTGAACCCATAAGAAAATCGCGTCTTTTCATATTGTGTATTCTTCCTTCCGTTTGGCCCAAGGCCGATATGTAAGATTCAAACTGTAAACCAGCTGTGTAATAACACGGATGGTTACGTACCGTCAAGGTCTTGAGGTAAAATCAGAGTTACCGAGAAGTGTAAGTTAAAATGCCGCATAAATAAGCGGAAGCGTTCCATGCCAGGAATCGCTATCCTCAGTGGTCTTACCAAGGACACAAGGCACTGGAACATAAAGCTTGATGGACTAAATTTTTACTGCACCGAGACCGAAGAGCTTAAACTCTTTGCCATCCCGTGGAGCGATCTTCACATAACAATCCTTTACAGCTCCTGACACAAGACTGTCGCTCACATAAAGAACAGTACCATTCATTTTCTTAGATTCACATTTCTCCGCCTTGCGCCACTCTTTACCATCAGCAGAAACATCAAAATCACATTCTGGATTAAGGAACAATATAAGCATCGCTACGGCAGGAACTTTCCCGGCCGGGATCCTGTAAACCACGCTCCCGCCCTTACTGATACGCAGGTTCGAAATCCTGTCTTCAACTTTATGCGACTCAACACGCATATCCCTGTCACCTGCGCCAACCATGAGAAGCCAAAGCAGTTTGTCGCCGAACGATTCCTGGATTGGCTTGAACATGCCCCACTTTTCCTGCGGCTTTTCGATTTCAAACCCGAGTGGTTCACCATGGCATGTCAGCCAGCGCAGTACCGAACATGTGATTTTACCGTTCTCAGCAAAAAGAATACGGTATGCGCCGGAAGTCGGGGCCCAGGAGCCGATTGGTGTAGTTGTTTCCACCACGCGTATTGTTGTCTTCGGAAGTTGCCAGAGCATGCAGGCATTACGGTGATTGTGCCCGGCAATATTCCACACTTCGCCCGTCCAGTCTTTAAGAAGCGGCAGAATCTGCGACTGGATAAGGTGACAGTCCGCCCCCGGCAACGGTTCGTGTGTATACAAAACCAGAGTCTGGCTCTTGTGGCCGGCGAGGTCTTCTTTCAACCACTGGTACTGTTCATCATCCAGAACTATCCCGGCGTGATTGCTGTTTTCAGGCTTCCATGTCTTGTAACCATTGATACCGACAAAATGGATGCCTTTGTGATCCATGGACCAGTAGTCCGGCCGGTCCGGCCACACCTCTTTGAACATTTCCCACGAACAGCCGTTATTGCCGATGATAAGCTGCTGCTTGATCTTCGGATTTATTTTATCAAGAACGCTTTTCATGTCGGCAAAGCCTGCCCTGGCGCGCGGCCAGCTGTTCTGGCTGCGCATGGTATCCGAAACCATATCTCCGGTTTCAACAAAGAGATCCGGCAAAGGCGAAAGTTTGTTTATGTCATCAACAAAACTCTTGTTCTTGTATTTATTCTCCATCTTTGTCGGGCCGACATCGTTGATGTGCAGATCCGTTACCTGCAATATATAAAATGCGTTATCAGCATTGGGGTTCCACCCGACAGCTTTGACAACTTCTCCAAATTCAGTGAAAGGAAATTTCTGATCAGCGGCATTCAACAGTGCCGGCGCAAAAGCTGCCAGCGCCATGCTTTTTGCGCCAAGCTCAATGAAATCACGCCTGGTAATTCTATTCACGGCTAACTCCTTTACCGTAACTATTCATACAAACAAAACGGAACCAATTTGATTATCTGCTTCTCCGGCATATCCTTCTCAACAATTCATCGTCTATCGGGGCCAAGTCCTCTGCTTCATTTCTCTTTCACACCTTTCACGAACAGGCTCATCGCTTCAGGCGAACCATACATGTTCTGGGAATAGGATTTTCCAACTCCCGGTCCGGTTTTCGGAACCACCAGAAGCTGGGCAAACTTGGCATCCCAGGCCTTTCTCAGAATCCTCAACTGTTCCTTGTCACCATTAATACTCACACTGTTCACCAGGGCCATGATCGTTACACCATTCTGACCTGTGGATTTGATTGTTGCAGGACAGGAGGTATAACGCCAGCCACTCTTCTGTTCAACCCATGTATCGTTGTTCAGAAAGTTGACGCCACGGCAGACAGAATCAGGTATGCGCTCGTCACCTGACAGGCGGTAATAATAACTTAATCCGTTGAGCCTTACCGCATTGATGAATCCTGCTTCTCCAACATGATTAATAGTGACACAATTGCAGTGGCCCCACCCCAGTTTATAAAGCCAGCCGCCGCAGTTGGGATTCTGCTCTGAAAGAACTTCATCGACAATATGCCGCATGGCCCCCAGACAGCGCTCCGATGGATTGATTTTATAATTGCCGGCAAGGGCCAGCAGGGTCCAGCCGCTTTCCCTTCCAACATGACTGCGCCCCTTGAACTGGAACTTGCCATCCTCGGAAAGCTTAATGAGGTTGTCCCCAACGCGTTCAACCGTCTCCTTGATCCATGGGTCGCCGGTAAGCAGGTAATAATGAGCCATACCCAGGGTAAAGATATGCCCCAGATTGAAGGGATCAAGGCAAAGATAAGGATTCTTCGTATTACCGACATTCAGTTGAATATAGAGTTCTTTTATCTTTTCGACCGGATGGAACCCGCCAACATGACCGACACTGTGTTCATGAACCATCCCGGGCCTCGATGGATAAGCCGCAGATTCCCACTTTGAGAAATATTTTTTCAAATCTGCATTGACGAAGTGCACCACGTCGACCTCGCTGAAATGACGCGCGGCCTGCTCCCCGACATGGAAATATTTAGGGTCGCCGGTCCGGGCATACTGGGTAAGGATATGAAGCGGCGTGTCGTATTCGTGATTACCCCAGTTGCATCCACGCTCACCCCACCAGTCACCCCAGTTCATCGCCCCGTAATCACGCTGTTCCCGGATTGAACGACAGTACCCTTCGAACAAATTATCGGCCCACGTATCGTATTCAGCCATTCCATCACTGCCGGCAGGTGCCACGAATCCCCACTCACCAGTTGCAATTGCCTGGGCAGGATCAACAGCTGGAACGAGACATGCATTAACGGATCTGGTCAATGCCTCACCATTACCCGAGAGATCAACCCAAACCTGCCACCGGCGACACTGTCCTTCCCTCAAACGATATAAATTACCTTCAAACAGATAGTCATGCTTGTACCACGGTTTCATGTGGTCAAACATGCCCGCCTCAAACCGCGGGAAAAGCCCCAGGCTGACCACCCCTGCCTCAACTTCAAGGCTTTTGGGCCATTGCTGCCAGAAATCACGAAGCGTGAAAGCCATTATACCCCTGCCATCATCCACCTCCATCCAGCCCGGGGCCTTACCACCCGTTCCAACGGCTCCATCCATTATATATTTCTCATCATCAACCTGGAATAATCTTACTGCAGAACCGGCGGATGGAGCACCTTTCCAGCCCGGCGCACCGCCGATAACTGCCGACTTCATCTGGCCGAGGGGAACCACTTCAAGACTCAAGTCGCTGATATATTGGATCACGCCCGTATCGGCATTTACAAGAATCTGAGGTTCCAGGTAAACCTGTGACAATCCGGCATAAACCACAGCCCGAAGCCGGAAATCAACCACCCTCTGTCCTGCCGGGGTTCGGAATGAACCGGCAAGCGCCAGGGTTGATCGCAATTTTCCTTCCGTTTCAATTTTCCCCGATTCCACAACTCCTTCACAGCGTTTTCCATCACGATCAGTCAATACCAGTTTAACATCCGCGCGTTTTGAAATTCGTAGAAGCGCCCCAGTGACAGTCGAGAGCTGAACAGCGCCAGACTCCATGGAAATCATCTCACCCCGTCCCACTTTTACCGGCTGCGATGGTTGTGGTTCCTCTACCTTGGCGGCCCATTCCAGCCGATACCGGTCAGTTCCATTCGGTTGCGGCCTGGCCTGGAAATCGATCAGAACCCAGCGGATGCTCCCATCCTGCCAACGGGCCAGTATCTCGCTCTGGCAAGGCACTGCACTGTTGTTCTTGTCCCTCAATATAAACCGGCTGCCCACGGGTGCAACGCCTTTAGCCAGCGGAACACCTCCGCTTACCGGACGTAAACAATCCAGTCCGGCTGTTTCCTTCACGCTTATATCCATGTATTGCCGTGCAGAGTCCGCCGGCATGACAAAAGTCGGCGCCATTCCGAGAAAAAGAGCCTGAATAATCAGAACATTCAACGTTGATGCTTTTGAAGTCATAGCAATTCACTCCCCTCACAAGAATATTTCCTGGCGCGAAACCATCCAGGTAACCGCGCACTGGCTTATCTTGACATATCGATAGATTCTTAATTCTCAGGGGTTGCCTCCCCTGTTCCGGGTAATCTGGTTTATTTCTTCGTTTTTGTAATCATATCTTCCAAGATTGTCACGACTGTCTGTACACATACCGATCCAAATCACCGTTTCGAACCCCGCGCCGCGCGGGGTGAAGAATACGGTGGATTTGTTGGTTGTACCTTCCTAAATTCGGTGTTGCCAGCTATCGGGACGACGATGGAGATTCATAACAGACAGAATGTATATCCCATCAGTCTCAATACTATAGAGAATTCCATATGGGAACCGATGGCATATGCACCGTCGAACATCGCCACCCAAGACGGGCCATGCCATTGGATAAGATACTATGTTCTGTATAGTGGCGTAGATTTCCAGCGAGAAGTCTTGTCCGAGCCCAAATTCACAGCCTTCGTAATAATCAATTGCTGCATGAAATTCCTCGTCAGCTTCTGGATGAAACGCAAACTTCATTGCGCAAAACGCTCTCTGACTTTTGCGAAGACTTGATCTCCTGGGACTGGCGCAACATGTCCGGAGCGGATTTCAGCCAGTCGTCGTTTTGCGACATCCAGCCATGCGCGATCAATTTCTGGATCAGGCATGTTCAGACTGCGGAGCAGAGAGTCAACCACCGCTGTGCGGCTTTCGATTGGAAGTGCGGTTGCTTCCTCTATAATTTCTTTTGTTCCATGCATAATTACCTCTTAAGCTAATGAGTTCAAAATATCATTATGCCGAGTGTCTGGCAATTCTTTCCGCACAACTTGCAGATCCGGTTCAGAAGATCTTTTTCTTTGAAGAGATTACGCCCTTCCTCGGTTGAGAAATCGCATTCGCCAAGTAGTTGACAGCAATTGCAGGTACCGTGCCTGACCTCAAAACAGCGCATCAGTTCCTGCGTCTTGGCACAGGTTTCTTCGGTGGCGGCGCGATCCTGCCCTTCTCCTCTACCGTATTTCAGGCCAAGTACCAGAATTCGACCTGCCACGGCACCGCAGATCTCCTGTCTTCTTACCATACCTGCACCAAAACCACAGGCAATCTTCAAGGCAACAAGGTAAGGATTAGTTCCGACTCCGAGTTTCGAGGGGTCGGCGACTAATCCTTACCTTGTTAGCCTATTTTTCTTTCCACGAGATCGCCTTCGATATATTGGTGAATCATGCCTGAAATTAATGTCTGGTAAGGCATCCCTTTCTTTAAGGCTTTCTTCTGGATTCCTTTCAGGTCATGATCATACAGACGAATTGTCACCCTTCTATCTTTGCGAAATGTTTTCTCTGCAATAGACTTTATTTTTTCTTTATCGCTCTTTGATGGCGACGAAAGTTTCATTGCGCCTTTATCGTAGGCGTCGAGTATTTCTTGTTCTTCTTTATCTAGTTTCATTTTCTTCCCCCTTCTTGAAATCTTTTGTTGCTTTTCTGCTCGGAATGATTGTTTTCAGAAAAATACAATCATCTGTAATCACATGAGGAACCATGTAGATATATCCTTCTACATTTACGAAATATATTTTCTGTCCAGGGTATTTCTTTTTGTCTGGATGATCTGCGATCTTCCAGATATCGCCCTGAGACAAATGGAAGACAATCTGCTCGAAAGACATGCGTCTCTCTTCCTTCAACCATTCATTTTTGTCGGGATTCCAATCGTACCTCATGCGAATACTGTACATCTAATGTGTGTACAGAGTCAATATGGTTTATTGTCTCAGGCTAACGTCATTTTCAGGTGGTTCGAGACCCGCGTTCGGCGCGGGTGAAAAAACTTGGGTCTATCTATTTCATGAAATAGCCGGATACTCGCCACTGTCCGTCTTTATCCAGCATGGGAGTGATGGTCTCAATGGCGGATTTCTTATTCTCGAACGACGCCGTGAACTGGATGATGACATATTCCCCATCGGGTGCTCCGGGCAGCGTTGTCCGATAACTCTTTGACTTGAGCTCTCGCGAAATATTTTTTCCGAAAGGCTTCCTCACTGATTGCATTGTCTGCACCCATTGTTCTTTCTGGACAGCGCCTTTGAAGAATTGTGCAGCCTGTTCCCAACTTTCTGTATATTTCTCACCATCAACAAACGACAGCCAATTTGTGGCAGCAGCAACGGCTGCTGTTTCCGCTTGCGGGTTTGTTGCAGAACTACAGCCTGAAAGACTGAAAATCGCCGCGATTGACAGATATACCAGCATTCTTTTCATTCTCGTATCCTTTCGTTACATTCCAAGTGATATCAAAGGCATGAGCATTACGCCAAGAACGAATGCTGTACCGACCACCTTCATCGACTGGCAGCTTCCGACGGTACAGCGGAAGGTTTTGGACCTGTTATCTCTTTATATCTCGGATTTGCGGCCAGTGATTTTTGAATCCATTCTTTCCAATTATCATCTCGACTCGCCAATTTGAGGAGGATGTCGTCAGGCGTCTTGGGGTTTCGCGCCAAGCACATCACTGTGCCAACCTGATCCGACTTTCCGTAAAGAGAGCGTAGCACGTCAACCGGGGTGTTAGGATTTGATGCAATGCGATTATCAATCTCGTACCCGAATCCCGTTTCATATCCTACGAGACCGCGAAGTCGATCTGGTTCAGTTGTTGGGTTTGCGGCATCGACAAGGGCATGTCGAATCTGTGTCAGGTGAATCATGGTATTTGCCGTCCAACCAACGATGAAGATCAGCGGCAGGAGGCACACTGATCCCCACAGGCGCATCTGCATGCCGAAGAAGCGTAGAGCAAGAAAACAGAACAATGATACAAGTAGAACCGTACCTCCGCTTACAACGGATGAGAAGACGACCCAGATTCCTCCTTGGGCATCATGCGGAACCAGTGATGGCATGGATGACTCATAAAGAAAGCGTGATCCACCGATCAGCAATCCTACGAGTAGTGCCATAATGATTCTGGTTCTGTTCTTCATCCTATTTGATCCAGACCGCCTGTGCTCAGGATCGAGGTGAAACCGCAGGTTTCACCGAGTATCCTGCTGCACGTGGTTCGCTTATTTCTCTTTCTTATTTTCCCATTCCGAAATTTGTTGTCAGAAGTGGCATCATAATTCCAAGAGCAACCACAACCAATACTATTACTGATAATAAATGTGCAGTAATCATAAGGAATGAGCCATCTCTCTCCATTCTATTCTTCTGCCAACTTATGACCATTGGAATGCCAAGAAGAAGGGGAACGAAAAAACTCCATTGATTAGCGTGGAGAAATATTTCTGTGATCAGGTGATGTTTTCGATCGCTATACATGGCGAAAAACACATTTTCCATAATTTTAGCCATTATGGCGGCAACCAGGCATGATGCAATTAACAAGATGAGTGATGTAGCCACTGCAATTTCGGTTTTGCTTAGTCTTATCATTTTTTTAGAAGCGAACGATCACCTTAACCGTTTTTTTAACCCGTCCACGGGATGAAAAGTAACATGCAATAAATGATTGGCACTTTCATTCTGGTTTGTGGCCAGATTGTTCCTCGATCAGTTCTTTTAGTTCTTTGAGGTATGTTAGCAATCTCTCCTCCGTTGTTTGGAGGCGGTATTCCTTCCCACCCGACCAAAGCATTATACCGGCTGGAATTCGTTTATGCAAATGCAGTAACCCTGGCTTCTAACTCCAGGCCTTCTCAGCCTTCTCATTGGAAATCTTTACTCTTCATGTATTCAACATAACGTTTCTTCATTTCATCTGTACCGGAGAAACCATAGGCCTTGATTAAAGTCGGCAATAAAGTTTCACCCTCTTTGGCCTCACCCAGGAAAGCTGTAAATTTCTTACAGGACTCGACATCTTTTGTAAGGAAAGACATTAATGCGAACAAATAGCCATTCATTTCCGGCGTTGCATTTCCTATCTCCAGTTTAATCAGTGTACCAACATCCGGAATTTTCGCATTCCCCCTTGCGATAATCTGTTTGACCGTCTTCGCCCAGGCTTTTTTGGCGTCAAATGTCTTACTCACCTGGATGCTTCCCTTGCCAAGGCCCCGACCCTGCGTTTCTGAATAACTATACGCATCCATGTAAAACGTCTGGCTCTCGCCTGTCAATGCAAGTTCAGTCCTGTATCCCATTCCCGCATAAAACGAGAACAAGTATGGCACATGCCGTAGATATGAATAAAACGAGAACGCCAGTGTTGCCACATTATGAATCAACAGTGAAGACACTTCACCCCTTGCCAATGGCATGGACAGGATAAAACCGTAAATATAGCCCGCCCCCTCTGTATTCCCGCTGTCATTTAAAAGATACAGGCAATACCACTTCGACGACGAGAAAAATGTATTGTAATGCGCCAGAGAGCCTTCATCACCTTTTATAATATTATCACGATACCATTCTCCGACCTGCTTATATCTGTGCTCATCATTGACAGCCACCAGTAACATTTTCCCGTTTGTAATCCGAAGATTTACATGTTCTGTTTTTTCCTTACCTTTCTTTTCCTTCTTCTCCACATTCTTTCCTGTCGTATTCATGGCGCTGCTCAATTCTTCCGGTGTTGTATTCAGATGGTTCACCGGTTCACCCTGCTTTGCCTCACCGCCATTTGCCTTGTCCAATTTTGACAGTACATCATCCAGATCCGGGATCAACCGGCACAAATAGGCATACGATTCTTCCGCATTAGCCAGGTAAGTTGCCGGGTCTTGTCCGCCATCAGAAAGCAGGACAAAATGATCTGACTCCATCCGTTTGAATTTAATCCCGGCAAAATCCTGCGGTTCCAGTTTCGAAGCATTGCGAATACTGCCAGCCCGTTTTGTAATATTCAGCGCCGTTTTTGTACTGTCGCTCTTTCGTACTTCCGCAGCCTGTACCATAGAGGCGAAAACCAGGATCCCGCCAACGGCCAGCGCCACACACCAACAAGCGACAAATGGAAAACCTGGCTGATAACGAAAAGATTTAATAGCAAGAACTGAAGCGAACCGGCTTCTAAAAGACATAACCATTTTCTCCTTCTTGCCGATTAATAACTGCTATCGAAGAACAACACCGAGATGGCACACTTAATTTCAAGGAGCAATCTTTGGATCTTTTTTCCTGGCAAATACTTCATTTTTGGCCTGCTGGAAGTATTCCTTCTTGTGCCAGCAGTCTTTCAGCCAGTCATCCTTGATCACTTCAAACTCTCGCGCCGCGGTTGCATAGTCACCAGCTATCTGGGCCGACCTGGCCAGCCAATTATGCGCAACATCAGAATCGGGAAACTGTGTGAGCACTTTCTCGTAGGACGCCTTGATCTCTGACCAGGCAAATGGCTTTTTAAAATTGTCATCTATATTATCCATCGCCCAATACGCAACTGCAAGGATACGGCCAACCGCTGAATTCGTGGGCGCTTCCCTGAAACATTCCCTTCCGAACGATAACAGATCCTGCTCCGAACCATGCCACTCTGGCTTCAGATAGTTCAACTTGGCGTGATAGGCTTCATACTCCGTCTTGTCCGCAGCTACAGACCTCCGGAACTGCTTTTCCATGGCAGAACGATTCCAGCCCAGACCAGTCGCAACATGGATCAGGTATGCCGGCGGCAGCGGATCTGAAGGATCCAGGGAAAAAGCCTTCTCCAGGTATTGCGCAGCTATTTCAAGACGTTCATGGAATAAACGCAGTCCCGTGGAAGTTACCGCTGATATCACCCCTTCCCCACGCGCCCTCCACGCATGATCAATATAGAATGATCCTGCACAGAGGTTTGCAAAATGAGATTCTGGAAACCTGGACACCCAATCAGTAATTAATTTTTCCACATTGGCACCCGATACCAGATAGTTACATTCCTTATTGAGAAGGCCGTATCCATTCCTGTCTTTTTTGTTCTCCTTCAGCATCAACATCAACCGTTCATCAATATCCTTGAAACAGCGCTTTTCCAGCAGGGAGCCAGTGTCCGAAGGATCGTCCGCAACAGACGCTCCAACTGAACTCAGCCAGCCTTTCACGAGAGGTACAAATTCACCGTGCGGCGCGTATTGCAGGTATTTCTGGAAATACTTGATGGCGTTCTGCCGGTCACCATGCTCCTGATAGGCCCGAGCGATAGCATGATTATACATGGCAACGTCCGGGCAAAGTTCGATTGTATTACTGTAACACTGAATGGCTTTGTCATAACGCCGGGTAAGGAAATGATACCGGCCGAGCCCATAATGTCCATTGGGATTCTTTGGATTAAGCGCACACCCTATCTCCATGTTTTCAAGAGCATGTTTTTTGTCCCCCTGCACTTCGTAGATGTTTGCACGGTTAATGTAAACAGCCGGATTGAACGGATTAAAAATCAGAGCCTGTTCATACGCTTTCAATGCTTCTTTGTATTCCCGCTGATTAAAGTGACCAACTCCCCGTTTATTGAATATGTCTGAAGGTTTGAAATACACATCAGGAACAGGTTCCAATGCAGCATAGGTTTGGCGTGACGGCATCTCCTTGCATGGCGGCTTGACAAACCGAAACCAGTTATCGTCACCCGTAAAGAAAGCCGACCGTACCGACACTATTAAGCTTTTCTTGGGTATGGCTGCCGCAAGAAATTTTTCCGGCGAACCGGCATTCAGAATGCTTATGGTATAACCCGGACTTATACCCCGCGCCAGTGAATCGCTGCCAAGATTTATCTGGTCGGGAAATGCAGCGGCCAGTTCCTGAATGCTTACCGGATATCGTCCTGTCCGTTCATGATAGAACTTGGCCAGCATGAGAAGGCGCTGTAGGGAAGACACGGCCCTGATTTCCTGCTTGAACGCCGCCTCTGCCCTTTTGGCAGTCACAACCCGCGAGATAATATCAGGTGTACACCCGCCGGCCATGACAAGAAGCCCCAATAAAAAACAGGGAAATAGAATATATCGACTCCACTTGAAGAAACCTGATAGAAAGAACCGAGTTGAACCCGCTTCCATTAATCAATCCTCCAGAATGCCACTCCGTAATCCGTCAACCTACGGACGAAAGCAAGCCTGACAACCTGATAAAGCTGCGACCATGATCAAAACATAGGACGATATATCTGGAATGTCAAAGGGGAAAGAACAGGCACGGATGTAATTTAAAAAATACGGGTAAATTTCCCATTCCTTTTTCCGCGTCTACGCGGAATGGAAATTGCAGGCACAAAAACCGAAAGCAGCAGCCTATCGGTATTATCCGGCAAAGGATTCCCAACGTTTAAGGATTTCCTGTTCAGAGATGTCCTTGCCCACAACCCAGCGGATGCGCGCGCTGGCGGTTTCGCCCTTGTTCATATCTTTGCCGAATAAATAAAAATAAATACCCTGGTAACCGTTGGCCGGATCAGGATTCTCCGCAGGATTATTCACCGGAATACAGATGGCATAACATTCTTTCGGATCACCCATGCCGACAGCCATCACACCCGACTGAACATGACGCCGGTAAGCCAAAGCCTGTGCGAAATATGCCGGAACAGCATAGCGCACCGGATACGGCGGATGATCCCAACGGCCATCGAAAATTGTTTTCATCGCGGCTTCATTGCGTGGGAACAACGCATAAACATCAGTCATAGGATTGACGTCAACAGGCACGATTCGTGAAGCCGTCTCACCCCAGTTATTTGACTGGCGTGCAACAAATGCGCGGAATCCAGGGCTGAGGTACGAGGCCACCCCCATCTCGAACCCGCGCATATCAGCATTCAGCTTGATCGTGTATCGAACGTCGAGTGTGTCCGCGTTCCATGTGTAGCACGATGTAATATCAAAAGGATTCTCGACATCGGCAGGATGCGTGATACGCAAACCATCGGACGTCAACTCGACCTGCGTCGCGCGATCGCGCACATCGCCATATCTCTTTCCATTGCCGAACACACGGTAGGGAGCAACGAGCCCTGGCAACTTTTCGCCGGAGGCGATTTCCACGCCGGTCGGACGGTGAACCAGCGAGCGCATGCCCTGGTATTTCCCGGCAGTCAGGTAGCGCCCTGACACAATATCCGTCTGAAAATGATAATCCGCGCCTTCAGCCCGCCAGACTTTCCCCTCTTCTGCACCACTGGCAGATACCTGCGCAAGCGCAACAGCCGCAACGGATGCGCCCGCTGTTTTCAAAAATGTTCTTCGTTTCATATTATTTTTCATGATTCTCTCCCGATAATTTATTTAAGCCTGAACAATTCAAATAAAACGTAACCACAGACTTGTCCGCCGTAGCTTCTGAGCGAAGGCTGGATGGACACTGATCTATCATTACTTCCTGATCTTTCGGGACCGGGAACATAACACGCTGTAGTGCGGCACTGTGTGCCGCAATCGCCGCACACAGTGCGGCGCTACAGTTCAACTGTTTCCAGACCGTCGTCCTTTCAAACCTTCAGCGGCAAGGAAACCGGCACCTTTGTCCTGTAGCACTCCTGTGCTGCAAAAACTATTTCATGGGTCTTGATCGTATCTTCAAGATTGCAGTGAGATTCATGGTTGTTGACAACACACTCCACCAGGTGATCGATCTCTGCCTGGAACGGGTGATGTTTCACATCAGAACTTTCCGGCCGGGTCTCAGAAAGCTCAATCCATGTCTTCTGCTCCGGGAACTTATGCGACCATATCCTGTGGTCCTTGACCGATCCCTTGTCCCCGAAGATCTCGACCGGGAAAGCATAAGGCTGGATACACTCAAAATTCACCGAAACCTTGCCAAGCACACCGTTGGAGAATCGAACCATGGCCATTTCAAGTCCTGCATATTCGAGCGGCAGCGCATTGTCATGCCAGCTGTTCGTTACAGGATTATACTGGTGCGTTGAGTTTCCACGCTTGCCACCACTGTATGCAAATACTTCAACCGGTGTCGCAGCCTCGAACTCACCTGCACCCGCAAACCAGCGCAGTGCATCAATGGCATGGCAACCGGCCAGAAGAAATGCGCTCACACCCATGGCTTTCGTACGCCCGATGGAATAGCCGCCCCACCAGTCCCCGCAATAGCTCTGGTAGTCAGTTTCAACCGCATATATTTCACCGAAAGCGCCCTCGGCCGACATTTTCTTCAATCTCTGAAACAGCGGGTTCCATCGCAGCACGAAACTGACCACGGTCTTGACGCCTGCAGTCCGCACGGCTTCCCGCATGGCATACATTTCCGAAAGGCTCTGCGCAACGGGCTTCTCAATCAGCAGATGTTTTCCGGCCCTCGCCGCCGCAATCGTCTGCTCGGCATGGACATGCTGAGGCGAACCGATCGCCACAATATCCACTCCCGACATTTTCAATGCCTTGTTGTAATCATCAAAACACTCCGCAGCTAACCCGGCTTCTGTCGCACATTTACGGGCGCCCTCTTTCGTGCGACTGCATATTGCCAGGACTTCCGCATTCGGATTGTTCTTGAATGCATTTATATGCTGGGTGGAAACCCACCCTCCGCCAATAATCAAGACTCCTTGTTTTCTGCTCATTTCCCTCTCCTTGTATTCAAACTTGCCACGGCACTCTATTGACGCGTGACAGGTATCGATCCGCACTTTTGTCATTAACAAAACGTTCAGTCTTCGGATTCCATCGAACTTTTCTGCCAAGACGGGCGGAAATGTCCACCAGGTTGCAGGTCGTCGTGGCATGATGCCCGATCTCGGGGCAAGCTGCCGTGGGTTTGCGTGTTTTAATGCAATCCAGGAAATTACGGTGCGGACCGACACTTGCATATAAATGAAGTTCATCAGGCTTGATTATGGATTTGAGGACATCCAATGAACTCGCAGCAAGGACACCACCGCCGTTTACGTGTATCCAACCGTCGCTGCCAATGAACCGGATGCCATCCGGATGGGGATTATCCTGGTTGCTGTAACTCATCTCTACACCATTCTCATAAAGAATATTTGCCTGCCATTCCACAGCATCATCAACAAGACCATCGCCGGGAATATTGGCTGAAACAGCATGTACTTCCACCGGTTTTACATGATCGCCAATCCCCCATTGTGCAATGTCCACAAAGTGTATGCCGTTACCACTGATAAAACCGGTCGTGTAATCAGCAATGTAATACCAGTAACATGTTTCATTGCCACGCGCCACGCGCTCTGGGCAGAAGGGTGCTTCCGGTGCCGGTCCAAGCCAGAGTTCATAATCAAAATCAGGCGGTACAGAAGAAGATGGGAAATTCTGCCCTACCTTGACACCAGCATTTACCCCTATTATACCAACCTCTGTCCGTCTCAACTTTCCGATCCGGCCGTTACGAACCAGCTCACAGGCATAACGGAAGGTGCCGATTGACCGCCTCTGTAAACCAGTCTGCAGAACCCGCCCGTATGCAGCCGCTGCCTTGACTACACGCCGTCCTTCTTCCACTGTCAATGTCAGGGGTTTCTCCACATAGACATCTTTGCCTGCCCGCATGGCCATGATTGCCTGCACGGCATGCCAGTGATCCGGCGTGCCAATGCAAACGGCATCGATATCCGGACGGGCCAGCATATCGCGGAAGTCCCGGAAATCAGCGCAGGCGTTGTCGCCATATGCCTGGTTAATTCTTTTTTGAAAAGCCTCCCTCCTCTCCTTTACCGGATCACAGACCGCAACGATGCGGGCATCGCTTTCACGGAGGAAGGCCTCGCAATGTCGTGTATTGATATTGCCCGTGCCGATCAACCCGATTGCAATTCGATTAGAAGGAGAGACGGTCCCTGCCCTGGAAGAAACAATCACCGGCAAAGCTGCAGCTGTGCCAATCGCCGTACGCAGGAACGAACGCCGGGAATATGATTTCTGTTCCAAATGTTTCATTTGCTTTCCTGGTATTCCGACCAGAGTTTTCGCATGGTGACCTCATCAACCTCTCCGGCACTTATCACCAGCCGGTATTTCAATGTCAATGTAACACCCCGTTTAAGTTCATAAGCCTGCCCCTTCGCTGGAAATGTCGGCTGCAGCCAGCTCAGATTTGGAGCCTGATACCAGTCACCGGGATATTCAGGATTCATCATATGTTGAAGGATAACAACGCTGACAGGCTGCTTACCGTTTGGAGGCGTACCCGACAGACATCCCCACGCCTTGCGAGGATCTTTGCCTGGATCATCGTTGTGAAATACTATCTTCTGATTCTCACGGACCGACTGACGGATACTGAACCCGCCGTAATTCGCCTGCCCGCGCCGAGCTATGGTCACGCCGTCAACCAGTCCTTCAAATTTGAATTCAAAATCAATGCTCCTCTGCCCTTCCTTGGCCGGGGAGACCGTAATCTTTGCCAGTTCCTTGACAATCGGTTCGGCATCACTCCATTTCCATACGTTCTCGCTTTCGAGCACGGCATATCCTTTTTCAACTTCCTTGCGAATAATTTTGACCGGTCGTGCGAACACTCCCTGCAGTGCATGTAGGTCACGCTTCTCCCCTTTCCACGTCACCTCGGGCCAGGCCCAGTAAATACCGCGGTGGTGCGGATGATCCGGCGAATAATCCCTGGTGAGCTCCTCACCATCCGATCCGTAAAGCGGATGAATATAATCGCACCGCGCCACGGCATACTTGCCCGTAACTCCTGCAGGGACAGGCACGATGTTGAAATTATAAGTCAAAACCGGCTTGTTTCCATCTGTGATGGTATACCGACCAGCTGCTGAATCTTCGGCAATCTGAAGATCTCCGCCAAATGCCATTCCTTCAAGTAACAGGAGAATTACAGCGAGAGACCAGTGCGGGGTTTTAGTTGTAATATGTTGCATAACGTTCCATTGCCTCCATAAGTGCTTTTGCATTCTCGAGCGGCACACCGGGATACAGCCCGTAAATCATGGTCAGTCCGCCTTCCGGTGTCCCAAGTTTTTCCACTTCCTCCCGAATCAATGCATCAATTTGAGATGGCGTCCCGTAGCGCGTGATCTTCTGCCGGTCAATATCCAGATCTATACAGACTTTGCCCGCAAGTTTTCCCGCAATCCAGTCAATACCGTTGACGAGATCCTGCAAATTAACCACCTCTACACCGCCGTCTATAATATCGTCAACCAGCAATCGGATATCCCCGTCGGAATGCATATGCACAATGCATCCAGCCTCGCGTGCCGGGGCGATTATACGCTGGTAACTGGGTTTTATATAACGGCGGAAAAAATCCGGGGAAATCATCGGCCCATTCTGCATGCCGAGATCCTCGGGATACGAAATCCATTCGGCCCCGGCCGCAATATAACGTCTGATCAGGGCGAGATTGAATTCCTCAACCATCTTTATCAGCCTCACCAGATTTGGCTCTTCGTCAGCCATGTCAAACATGAGGTTTTCATAACCGCGAATGTCACAAAGCTGGAGAAAAGTGTGACCATGCCGCAAGCCCGCGATTGCCAGGTCATTTCTTTTCTTCACCGCACTCATCTCATTGCTCACCTGCTTCCACTCAATTCCGACCAGTCCGTCCGTCTTTTCCGGGTCAGGTGGAGTGTATGTGTCAAACGCCGACCAGTCAGCCAGCGGATGTTTTGTCACCGATCCGGTTATACCATCGGTACTGGTTTCCCATATGCAACCCCACGGGTCTTTGTAGGGATGATCTTTTTTCTGGACCGGCGAGAAAACAGGCTTAACGATCTCAATCGGTTTATAACCCGGAAACAGCATCGGATGATCTACCATAAGTTCCTGTAGCGCTCCTTGCGGGTAATGCTGCCAGCACGATGCGTTGATATGGAATATCATGGGGATCCAGTCCGGCTTTTCGAACCGAACCGCCCTCCTTAAATTTTCACCCGTATTCATAAATACTCCAGAAAGATTGTTAACCACCAAGACACCAAGATAATCCTATCTAACGGCTTTCCCCTTGGCGTCTTCCTTCGTGCTCTCCGTGACCTTCGTGGTTAATTTTCTTTCATATTGTATTGTTCCGACCTGAACGGCCTTGACTGGAACGTAAATTACCACCACCGTATTAGTATTGCGTTCCATTATGTATCGTAATATTATTTCAAACATGTTCAATGTGCTTGTCGATCCTTCCAGCGAACGGAAGATCATAGATCTGCGAAAGCTGAAGTTCCGCGACCTCTATATACTCGGCCGCTACAATTACTCATATGCACACAAACCGCTGGAGAAGCACACCCACGGCAGAATGATAGAAATATGCCTGCAGGACGAAGGGATCCAGTCATACCACATCGGCGGCCGCGATTACTGTCTCAAGGGCGGAGACATACTGTTGACTTTCCCGAACGAGATCCACGGATCCGGCGAGACACCCCAGAACCGCGGGCGGCTTTATTGGATACTTATCCGGATTCCGGGAAAAAATGAACGATTTCTGAATCTGCCACCGGCAGAAAGTCGGATGCTGGTCAACGGACTGCTATCCATCAAGCCCCGCCACTTCAAGGGGCGCCGCATGCTCAAGTACTACCTCGAACGCATATTCGAGGCACACGATTCAGGGGATACCCCCATGCGGCATGCGGAGATAAAGAACTGGACCCTGCGATTCCTGCTGGATGTTCTTGCCGATGCCAGGCAATTCGCGGAATCACGTACCAGCTACCAGATAAGGCAGGTCCTCGATCATATTCAGCAGCACGTAAGTACGGATTTTGTGCCACTTAAAAAACTTGCTGCCATTGCAAAACTATCGCTGCCGCGGTTCAAAGCGCGATTCAAGCAGGAAACTGGATTCACCCCACACAACTACATGATGCTGCAAAAGATCGAGATGGCAAAAGCTGCGATAACCAGCTCAAAGAAATCACTCACTGAAATCGGCATTGATCTCGGATTCATCACGAGCCAGTATTTCGCCACTGTTTTCAAGCGCTACACAGGCCAGACTCCCAACCAGTTCCGCCAACAGCCCCGCAAGCAGAAACGCGCAGATATTCCAATCCTACGCCTATCTTGATTTGCATCCACGGTTTGTGTTAATTTTCGAACAGGCAGGAGGACATCAATTATGTTTCTGGACGCGCTGACACAAAAAGAAATGAATAAAGTTGAATCGTCGGGCATTCACAAGATATTCAAAGCCGGGGAGTCAATCATCGAGGAAGGTGACAACGGCACGTCATTCAGTCTCATTTTAATGGGCCGGGTAGAAGTTCGCAAACGACTTGCCGTTGGGCAGCATAAATCACTTATTGAACTGGGTCCTTGCGATCTGGTCGGGGAGCTGGGGTTCCTGGGTGCAGAATCACGCACCGCCAGCGTTGTTGCGGTTACGGATTCCGAATTACTTGAATTCTCCCGTGAAGCATTTCAGAAGGTTGTCGACGCCTACCCCATGATTGGCGCAAAGGTTTACCGCGGCATCGCCGAAGTTCTGGCCAAAAGGCTGACAAGCAATGACGAAACTCTTATGGATACAATCTTCTGGGCCCTGGGTCGATCGGCGAACAAAATGCCGAACATTGATATTAACATCGCCAATCGTCGCAAGCTTACACTCAAGCAGTAAATTGATATAGAGATGGTTCGAAACCGTGATTTTATACACGAATTTACGTTTGTTAAAGAAATGATAAGATCAGTCATGCCTTAATCTTATTCCGGCCAGGTTTGTGTTATACATTGCCGATGATGATGTTTTTTTTGTATCATCGGTTTAAATAATAAAGAGAAATAGAGTCATCATGGGAAATTTGCTTAAACTGTTCATTAATCCCATAAATATTCCACGCAAAGAACAATCGAGTGCTTATCTAGAACAGGTACATTATCTCAAACATGTCTGGAATGAGGACACATACGGATTGGAGCGGCTGGTAAGGCTTTTACTATGCCTGGTACAGTTCTTGTATCCATTATTGCTCATCCGGCATATATTCGGCAGATGGGGTATATTGGGCCGTAAGCTTGCGGTTGAGTGTTACACCCTGTTTAAATTCGTCTTTCCATTACTGGTACTTTTTTGGGGCTGGTATCAACACGGCTGGATCATTTTTCTTACGATATATCTGTTAAGCGAGACAATTGTACATATCCTGCATCTTATCTTTCTGGACGATGTACACTCTGCCATGGTTTCCTATCGTAGATCGTTGTTACTGCTTTTTCTGCACTATGCGGAGGTGGCATTTGATTTTGCTGTTGTTTACATGGCTTTTGACCTTTTAACCAGGCCCATGACGGCAATTACGGCGATTTATTTCAGTATCGTGGCAACGACAACGGTAGGGTTTGGCGATATCAGCGCAAAGAATTCATTGGGAATGGCTATAGTTTCAACTCAACTGGTGGTATGTGTGTTGTTCATAATCCTTTTTATCAATTACTTTTCCTCCCGTACGCACAGTTCCGAAGAAGAGTAGACACTACCCAAAATTCAGGTATTCAATAAGCCTCCGGCGTCTCAAGCAGCAAATGGAAATGGTTCGTCATCAGGTTACATTGACAGCCAGCCCGCGTTCCAGGGGGCGAGAACCGGCAGCGTGACGAACGCGTCGGCGCCGTCACGGACGACAGGCAGTGAAACGCGCTTTTCGCCGAGGGCATGCCATTCGGCAAACTTGCGGGCGGGGTCGACGCCGCGAAGGCGCAGACGGACCGGCTGCTGGCGGTCGATGGTGGTGTTGAGCGCCATGACGCTCCGGAGCGCGCCGTCCTTCGTGACGCGCGGCACGAGGACGCACTGGGCGGCGTCTTCTAGGACGATGGGCATTTTGCCGCCGGAGGCCCAATCCGCCGCCCGGTGGATCTGCCGGATACGGTTCGAGCTGATCGCCTTGGCGTCGAAGCCGTTGCAGCCGAACACCACGGCGCGGCCGCCCTGCGCCGTCGGCACGAGAAGCGTTGCATCGCCGACGGCTTCGCCCTTCCAGTTCACATACCGGCCGAGGACGCGCGCGCCGGCCGCCTCG